>WNGG01000012.1_pt1 | contig 277499 bp, 248 predicted proteins | sample 5400661 | NCBI WGS metagenome assembly WNGG01 (sample SAMN13153372, study PRJNA577476) | soil metagenome | isolation source: 100 cm soil or saprolite under Garry oak tree replicate 1 | place: USA:California | collected 2016-06-15
CCGTCCCCCGCTAACCCCCCGCCCCCCTGGCCCGCCCCGCACCCGCCAGCCGCCAGCGCCGGCCGGCCCCTTTCCGGCCGGCCCCGCCGGGGATGGATCCAGGGATCGATCCGGCCCCGAGTTCGCCCGGCCGACGGTTACTTCAGCAGCAGCGCGCTGATCCGGCGGCCGGCGAGCGCGAGTCCGGCCGCCCCGAGCACGGCCAGGTAGGCCACGCTCCACAGCAGCGACGGGCCGACGACGCCGAGCGTCAGCCCGCGGAGCAGCACGACGCCCTGGTACAGCGGCGTGCACTCGACGATGACCTGCACCGGCCGCGGGTAGACGCTGAGCGGATAGAAGGTGGTGGAGAACAGGAACATCGGCACCGTGGCGAGCATGACGAACTCGAAGTGCTGCCAGCTGCGCATGAACGTGGTCGCGGCCATCCCGGCTCCGGCGAACGCGAATCCGATCAGCAGCGCGGTCGGCACGGCGAGCACGGCCCAGGCCGAGTGCACCAGGCCCATCGCCAGCATGACCACCATGAACGCGACCGCGTAGATACCGCCCCTGATCAGCGCCCAGCCGATCTCGCCGAGCGCGATCTCGTCGGCCCGCATCGGCGTCGCCAGCGTGGCGTCGTAGAGCTTGGCGTACTTCATCCGGAAGAAGACGTTGAACGTGGAGTCCATTACCGCGCCGTTCATCGCCGACGTGGCGAGCAGCGCGGGAGCGACGAAGCTGGTGAACCCGACCGGGTGGCCGCCCGGCCCGATCACGGTGCCGACCAGCTGGCGGAGCCCGACTCCGATCGACAGCAGGTAGAACAGCGGCTCGAAGAACCCGGAGATCAGCACGGACCAGGCGTGCCGGTAGACCCTGGCGTGCCGCTCGATCAGGTGCGCGCTCCCCCGGCCGCCGAGGCCAGAACGCCTGGTCCGCAGCAGCGCGACCGGGAGGATGCGCAGCGGCAGCACGCGGATACGCTCCGGCACCACGCTGGCGGACGGCTTCGGTGCGGCGCGCGTTCCGGCCGGTGTCTCGCGCAGGTCAGGCATAGAGCCTCCGCCGGTAGGTCCGGTTCCCGGCGAAGATCCCCAGACCCGTGACCGCGGCCAGGTATCCCACGTGCACGGCCGACCCGCCAAGCTGCGCCGTGCCGAGGCTGAGCGACCGGCACAGGGCCACCCCGTGCCAGAGCGGGGTGACGTAGGCCAGCGGCCGCACGTACGGAGGCAGCTGGGTGACCGGGAAGAACGTTCCGGAGAACAGGAACAGCGGAATTATCCCGAACCGGAACAACATGGCGAACGACGTGTCCTTGGTGCACGTCATCGCATACGCCTCGATCCCGGCGCCGAACGCAAGCCCGGTCAGAACCGCTGCGGGCAGGCAGGCAAGCACCCAGGGCGACCGGATGGCGCCGAACGCCGCCATGACGGCGAGGAACACCGCCGAGTTCATGGTCAGCCGCAGGGTGGTCCAGAGCAGGTGGCCGTGGAAGAGGTCGGCCGGGCGCAACGGGGACGCGATCGCCGCCTGATAGGTCTTCAGCCACTTGACCGAGCCGTAGACCGGGTACGTCGACTCCCCCATCGCCGTCTGCATCGCGGCGGCGGCCAGCAGGCCGGGCGCGAGGAATACGAGGTAGCTGACCCCGCCGATGCTCGTCGTGCCGTGCCTGTCGACCAGGGTGCCCAGGCCCAGGCCCATGGCCCCGAGGTAGAGCACCGGGTTGAGCACCCCCGAGTAGACCGAGCCCTGCCAGGTACGCCGGTAGTTCGTCAGCCAGAACCTGAACTGCCTGATCGCGAGGGACTGCGCCATCAGTCCTCCAGCCGCCTGCCGGTCAGCCGCAGGAAGACGTCCTCGAGCGTGCTCCTGCGCACCAGTGAGGTGGCCGGATCGAGGCCGCGGGCGCGCACCGCGTCGAGTGCCTCGTCGCCGTTGGCCGTGTAGACCAGGAGCCGGTCGGCCAGCGCCTCCAGCCGCTCCGCGGGGATGTCGGCCAGCTTCTCGGCGGCCTGTTCCTGCTCGGCAAGCGCGAACCGCAGCTCGAGCACCTCGGCAGTGGAGTACGTCTCGATCAGCTGCCGCGGCGACCCCTCGGCGGCGATCTTGCCGCCGTCCATGACCACCAGCCGGTCGCAGAGCTGCTCGGCCTCGTCCATGTAGTGCGTCGTCAGCACCAGCGTCACGCCCTGTTGCTTGAGCCGGTAAAGGCGATCCCAGACCACGTGCCTGGCCTGCGGGTCGAGCCCGGTCGTCGGCTCGTCGAGCAGCAGGATCTCTGGCTCGCTGATCAGCGACCTGGCGATGGTCAGGCGGCGTTTCATTCCGCCGGACAGCGGCTCCACCTGGTCACCCGCCCGCTCGGTGAGCTGGACGAACTCCAGCAGCTGCGCCGTCCGCTCCCTGATCAGGTCCCGCCGCAGGCCGAAGTAGCGGCCGTAGATCAGCAGGTTCTCACGGACGGTGAGTTCCACGTCGAGCGTGTCTTCCTGCGGGACGACGCCGAGCCTGGCCCTGATCGCCGGGCCGTCCCTGACCGGATCCATCCCCAGAATCGTCAGCTCGCCGCCGGACGGCGGGGAGACGCACCCGATCATCCGCATGGTCGACGACTTCCCTGCGCCGTTCGGGCCGAGGAAGCCGAACACCTCGCCGCGGCTCAGCTCGAAGTCGATCCCGTCGACGGCAGTGAACTCACCGAACTTCTTCGTCAGCCCCCTGGCGCGGATCAGGATGTCAGGATCAGCCACGTCCGCGACCCTACCCGCCGGTGCTGACAGTGCAGAACGAATAACAGCGCCGAACGAGTAGCAGCCAGGCAGGATCCAGGCGATGCGCGAAACGGGGTATTCGCGCTCTCGGCACCGGCTTGGGCCCGGCACGGTAATCTTGCCGGCAGTGCATTGACGCCGGGCCGTGCGGGGTAGCACCGCCTGGTGATGCCGATCGAATGGAGGGCCACCCTGGTGAGCGGTGTGCGAAGGCTCTACGAGCGTTTCCGGCTGCTGATCCATGAGGGCGCCAAGTTCGGCATCATCGGCGGCATCGGCGTGATCGTCTACAACCTCGTCAACGGCTGGCTGCATTTCAGCCTGCACCGCGGGCCGCTGACATCGGCCACTGTCGCAGTCGTCGTCACCACGCTCATCAGCTACGTGGCCAACCGGTACTGGAGCTTCCGGCACCGCGAGCGCACCACGGTCCCCCGTGAGACCGTGATGTTCTTCGCGCTCAACGGAGTCGGGCTGCTGATCCAGTGGGCGGTGGTCGGCTTTACCTACTACGGCCTGGGTGAGACCGGCAAGCTCGCCAACGTCGTGGCGAACAACATCGGCATTGTACTGGGGACGGCGTTCAGGTTCTGGTCCTACCGCAAGTGGGTCTGGGCCGCACCGCAGCCGGCGCCGGCCGGGCACGAGGCGATTGAGCCCGCGCTCACGGGGGCATCAGGCCAGGTAGACCAGGCTCCTTCGACCGCAGATGAGGCAAGAAAGCCGCATTGAGCGCTGCCCGTACTCCGTCCAGGCTCTTCGAGCCGCTCGCCGCCTCGTACCGGCGCTTCAGGAAGCTCATCCACGAGGGCGCCAAGTTCCTGATCGTCGGCCTGATCGGGATCGGCGTGACCAACCTCGTCTTCATCCCGCTGCACGGCCCGCTCGGCCTCGGCCCGCTCACCTCGGTCACCATCGCGACGATCGTGGCGACGTGCTTCACGTTCCTCGGCAACCGGCACTGGAGCTTCCGCGACCGCGAGGGCGCGGGCACCGCGCGCGAAGGGGTCACGTTCTTCGTGCTCAACGGCTTCGGCCTGCTGATCCAGTACGCCGTGCTCGGGTTCAGTAACTACGCGCTCGGGCTGACGACCAGGCTCGAGAACGTTCTCGCGGTGAACCTCGGGATCGGGCTCGGCACCTTGTTCCGGTTCTGGTCCTACCGCAAGTGGGTGTGGGTGCCGCCCGATGTCAGGCTCAGCCGCCTGCGGCGCGGCCGGCACCGCAGGAGCCGTCAGGAGCTGCCCGCGCAGGGCTCGGAGCCCGCAGCGGTCGGCGCCGTGCAGCCGGCCGTCGACGGCCAGGACCTCCGGCGCGAGGGCGTGACCTAAGGTGCGCCATGGCCGCGCCACCGCCGGCGTGACCTTGGCGGGCCCTGGCCGCGCCACCGTCCGAGTGACCTAGGGCAGGCCTGGCCGCGCCACCGTCATCCGTGGCAGCCGCGCGCTCCGGCGAGCAGCCGGCTCATCGGGACCGCCAGCGTGGCGGCCGCCTGGCGCGGAGTCAGCGTCCCGGTGGCGACCAGCCGGCTGATCACGTGCCCCTCGCGCGACCTGGCCAGGACAGGGTGCTCAAGCGGGTCGTAGGCGGACGGCGCCTGGACCAGCCCGGCCAGCACGGCCGACTGCGGCCAGGAGAGCCGGCCTGGCTGCCGCCCGAAGTAGCCGCAGCTTGCTGCCGCCAGACCGTAGTAGCCGTGACCGTAGTAGGCCACGTCGGCGTACATCCGCAGGATCTGCTCACGCGAATAGCTGAACTTGAGCTTGACTCCCAGTGCTACCTCGTAAAGCTCGACCGTGAGCCGAGCCTTGTGCGGGCCGTAGAGCAGCTTGGCGAGCTGCTGGTACAAGGTGGCGCCACCCTGGTCCCGGCCGGTGATGACCGACAGCGCTACCCGCCCGAGCGCGAGCGGGTCGAAGCCGGGCTCGGATGCGAACCTGTGGTCCTCGGTCGCGATCAGGGCGGCCGCGAACCTGGCGGGCACGGGCGGGCCTGGGAACCGTGCGTGATGCGAGCGCGCCTGCGCCATGGCCAGCGACCAGGCGTTGCCGACCGACGGGGTCACCAGCATGATCGCCGTGACGCCCACGGCGAGGATGGCGACCAGCGCGAGCACCAGCAGCGCCGTGCGGCGCAGCACGCGGCGCCCGCGCGCTGGTCGCGGCATCGCTCTGCCTGTCACTTCGGGTTCGACCGGGTAGCGCCCCCGCCCGGCTGGTTGAGATCTGACGTACTCACTGTTCACGCAACGATCCGGGCAGGCGCATCGTGCCCGGATCGCCGGCTGGACAACTCGTCGGGACGCCGGGATTTGAACCCGGGCTCTCTGGTCCCCCAGACCAGCGCCTTAACCAAGCTGGGCCACGTCCCGTCGCCCTGTCGGACGCACAGATCATAGCGCAGGAAAGGACATCGGGCCGTGCCGTGGTCCGCTGCGCATCGGCGTTCGGCGCTACCTGACCATCGGCAGGCACAGCACGGGCGGCACCCGGTACAGCTCGCCGCGGTTGGCCGCGACCGCGGCGAGAATCAGGTAGACCAGATGCGCGACCACGAAGACGATGAACAGCGGGACGAGCACGAGCAGCGCCCAGCCGTGGGTGAAGATGGCCAGCACCACGCCGACCACCACGCCGCCGACCGAGTAGACCGCGGCCGTGATCCCCATATTGAGCGACTGGGCGGCATGGAACCGCACGTACCGCGACTCGTTCATCTTCACGAGGAAGATCACCAGCGGGGCGATCAGGCTGGCGACCATGGTCAGCAGGTAGGAAAGCAGCGCCCAGAGCCGATCGTCGGACGGGCCCCTCGGGCCATAGCCCAGCGCGGAGTCGGCGGAGTGGGCGGGGTAGGCGGGGTAGGCGCCGCCAGGGGGCTGGGAGAATCCGGACATGACGTCGTGCGCCTTTCACGAGCGGGTGCTCGCCACGGTAGCGCAGAATGTCGCGGGTACACTGACGCCAACGCGCTGACGGAGACGAGTAGCACCGGGTGCCGCGAGCGCAGAGAGCCGCCGGAAGCTGAGAACGGGGCCTCGCGTCCGGTCGCGAAGACACTCCCGAGCGCGGGGAGGAACGGCCGCCGCGGCCAGCGGCGGGCCTCATGCCCCGCCGGCTAGCCCCCGTGACCGGGCCCATGAGGCCGCGGCCACCGGTGCTCACACCGGACGCGGCAAAGGTGCGGTGGCACCGCGAGTACCCTTCTCGCCCGCACTCCCAAGGGGCACGAAAGCCAGGAGTAGCCGGGAGTGCCCATGACACCCATCCGAGTCCTCGCTAGCGACCTGAGCGCGCACGTCGGCGAACGGGTCTGCGTCGCTGGCTGGCTGCATCGCAAGCGCGAGCTCAAGTCGGTGACGTTCCTGATCATCAGGGACCGGTCCGGGCTCGCTCAGGTCGTGCTGCCGGCCGCGGCGGCCGGCCACGAGAACGAGTCGCCGGCCGCCGCGGCCGGCCTCACGGAGGAGACCGTGCTCCGGGTGAGCGGCCTGGTCACCGAGAGTACGCAGGCGCCGGGCGGTGCCGAGATCACCGAGCCGGCGCTGACCTTGCTCAGCGACCCTGCCGACCCGCCGCCGTTCGACCTGTACCGGCCTGCGGTGACGGCCACGCTGCCGACCGTGCTCGACCACGCGCCCACCACGCTGCGCCACCCGATGCTGCGGGCAGGCTTGCTGATCTCGGCCGCCAGCGTGGCCGGGTTCCGGGCGACGCTCGACGCGCGCGGCTTCACCGAGATCCAGACACCCAAGATCGTGCCGTCGGCCACCGAGTCCGGCGCGAACGTGTTCGCGATCGACTACTTCGGCCAGCCCGCCTACCTGGCCCAGTCGCCGCAGTTCTACAAGCAGGCGATGGTCGGGGTCTTCGAGCGGGTCTACGAGACCGGCCCGGTTTTCCGCGCCGAGCCGCATGACACCGCGCGCCACCTGGCGCAGTACGCGAGCCTCGACGCTGAGTTCGGCTTCATCACCGACCACCACGACGTCATGGCGATGCTGCGGGACGTGATAGCCGGAATGGTGGCGGCAGTGCGCGAGCGAGCTAGTTGCGCAACGAAGCTCCTGAACGTCAGGCTGCCCGAGGTGCCAGCGCGGATTCCCGAGCTGCACTTCGCCGACGCCCAGGACCTGATCGCAGCGCGCGCGGGATGGGACCCGCGCGGCGAGCCCGACCTCTCCCCGGCCGACGAGCGCTGGCTGGGCGAGTGGGCGGTCCGCGAGCACGGCAGCGACCTGGTGTTCGTGACCGGGTTCCCGATGGCCAAGCGGCCGTTCTACACCCACCCCGACCCGGACAGGCCCGAGTACTCCCGCAGCTTCGACCTGCTCTTCCGCGGCATGGAGCTGGTCACCGGAGGCCAGCGGCTGCACAACCACGGCGACTACCTCTCGGCGCTCGCCGCGCGCGGCGACGACCCGGCCAGCTACGCGAGCTACCTGCAGGTGTTCAGCCACGGTATGCCGCCGCACGGCGGCTTCGCGATCGGCCTCGAACGCTGGACCGCGCGGCTGACCGGGGCGGCTAACGTGCGCGAGGTGACCATGTTCCCCCGCGACCTGCACCGCCTGGCCCCGTAACGGCCCGCGCGCCGCTCCGCGCGGCCACCACGCCGCGATCAACCGGCGAGCCCGAGGGTGATCGCGTCAACCTCGGCGATCTCCTGCGCCGTCGGGACCCAGTCGGCGGTGTCGGCGTTGGCCTTCACCTGCTCCGGCGACATCGCGCCGGCGATCACGCTGCCGCAGCCGGGCTGCTCGGCCAGGCACGCGATCGCTATCGCGAGCAGCGAGACGCCGTGCGCCTCGCCCCAGGCCGCCAGCGCCTCCACGATGTCGAGCTTCGCCTCGGTCACGTAGCCTTCCCGACCGGCCAGCCTCGTGCCCTCCCTGGCCGGCTGGCCGCGCCGGATCTTGCCGGTCAGCAGGCCGTTGGCCAGCGGGAAGTAGGGCAGCACGCCGAGGCCGAAATGCCTGGCGGCCGGCACGACCTCTGCCTCGGCGGCCCGCTCGAGCAGCGACCAGTGGTTCTGCGCCGAGACGAAGGGCACCGCTCCGTGCCGGTCGGCCAGGCACGCCGCCTCGGCGATCTGCCAGCCGGCGAAGTTCGAGTTGCCCAGGTAGCGGACCTTGCCCTCGGCGACCAGCTCGCCCAGCGCCCCGAGCGTCTCGGCGATCGGCGTCTGCGGGTCCGGCGTGTGGATCTGGTACAGGTCGATGTAGTCGGTCCGCAGCCTGCGCAGCGACTCCTCCGCAGCCCGCCTGATGTAGCTCCGGCCGCCCTTGGCGCCTGCCGCGTGGCCGTAGCCCATGTCCGCGGCCTGGTGGCCGAACTTCGTGGCGAGCACGACCCGGTCGCGGCGCCCTGCCAGTGCCTCGCCGAGCAGTTCTTCCGACCGGCCGTCGCCGCCGTAGGTTTCCGCGGTGTCCAGCAGGGTGATGCCGCAGTGGATCGCCGCGTCCACGACGGCCCTGGTTCCGGCCAGGTCGAGCCTGCGGCCGAAGTTGTTGCAGCCGAGGCCGGCGACCGAGACGGTGAGACCAGAGTTGCCGAGTGCCCGGTAGCGCATATGTCCGCCTTCACGGTCGCCGTCGTCTCCCGCTGTCTGCCGCTGTCTGCCGCCGATCAGATCGTACCGATCGCGCCCAACCGTCCCGAGCGCAGATCGGCGGCCGGGTAGTAGGCGGCTGGGTAGTAGGCGGCGGGTAGTCTGTGCGGCACCATGGCAGCGTCCCATGCGCCAGGACCTGTGGTCCTGCGGATCAGGCTCGGGGCCATACTGCGCCGCCTGCGCGAGTCGCGCGGGATCACCGCGCAGCAGGCGGCACGGGAGATACGCGGCTCAGACTCCAAGATCAGCCGGATCGAGCTTGGCCGCCAGGCGGCCAGGGAGATCGACGTCTCCGACCTGCTCACGCTGTACGGAGTGACCGATACCGCCGAGCGTGACGCGCTTCTCGGCCTCGCCAGCCAGGCGCTCGGCCCGCCCTGGTGGCAGCCGTACACCGACGTGCTGCCTGCCTGGTTCCAGGCCTACCTCGGGGTGGAGGAGGCAGCCGAGTCGGTCAGGACCTACGACACGCACTTCGTCCCGGGTCTGCTCCAGACCACCGGCTACGCGGCGGGGCTGCTCGCGTCGGCCGGTTTCGGCTCCGGCGAGACCGCCCGGCTGCTCGAGGTGCGCGGCAAGCGGGTCGAGCGGTTCGCGGCCGCAGGCTGGCGTCTTTCTGCCGTCATCGACGAGGCCGTCCTGCACCGCCCGGTCGGCGATCGGCGAGCGTTCGCCGCCCAGCTCGAGCAGCTGCGGGACGCCGCTGAGTGGCCGGGCGTGACCATCAGGATCAGGCCGCTGGCTGCCGGGGCCCCGCTCAGCCCGGCAGGCTTCACCATCCTGGGATTCGCGGCCGGCGAACTCCCCGACGCGGTCTACTCCGAGCAGCTCACGACGGCCAGCTACCTGGACCGGCCGGCGGACGTGGCGCGTTACGCCGCAGCGATGGACCTGCTGGCAGGCGGCAGCCAGCCCGGTGACCAGACCGCCGCGATCATCGGCGCCGTCCTCACCCGGCTCGGCTAGCCAGTCCCTCGACCAGTTCTGCCGATTCCGGCGGCGGCATGGCCGACCGGCTGAGCGCGTCGAACGACCGGCGCAGCGTGCGCACCTCGGCGTCGCGCTGCTCGAGCAGCACCTGACCGCGGATGCCTTCCGCGCACGCCACGTCGCCGTCGCCGGGCTCGGCGAAACTCAGGATGCCGAACGAGCTGGTCAGCAGGTGACGATGCGTGCTCGCGAGCCTGAGCACCTGGATGGTCACCTTCGGCTCGCTGCCCGCCTCGACCAGCCGCTCCAGCTGTCCCCGCATGACGCCGGCCGGGCCCATCGAGCGGAGCAGCGCCGACTCGTCGAGTACCAGCCGAAGCCGGATCGGGTCATCGCCGCGGAGCTCCCGCTGGCGCCGCGTCTGGACCGTCACGAGCCGATCCACCTGCTCGGCTGCCAGGTCCGGCCGGCGCGCGGCGATCACCGCCCTGGCGTACTCCGCCGTCTGCACCAGGCCGGGGACCACCTGCGCCTCGAAGGCCAGCAGGTCGGACGCCTCGGCCTCCAGGCCCAGGTAGGTGCCCGCGCCGGCCGGCAGTACGTCGTCGAACGCCACCCACCAGCCCTTGCGCTGGCCCTCGCGGGCCATGTCCATGAGGAGGCGACGCCGGGCGGGATCGGCCACGCCGTACAGATCGAGCATGACCGCGAGGTAGCTGGTCCTGGTCGGCGCCTTCCCCGTCTCGATCCTGGACAGCGTCGACGGCGCCACGCCGAGCTGGTCGGCTACCTCCTCGAGCCTGAGCGAACGCTGCTCACGCAGTTGCCGCAGATCCGCGCCGAGCCTGCGGCGCCGGATGGCCGGTCCTACCGACAAGGATGCTCGCCTCCTGTCCTGAACGACGACCACGCCGGGCCGGGCCGCCGGGGAGCCGCCGGGGAGCCGCCGGAGAGCCGCCGGGGAGCCGCAGGCGGCCCGACGATCACCATACGCGTCAATCGGTCGAATGGGTTCCCATTTGCAATCTCGCCACGCCGGCATGCTTTGCGCACTTGCGTAACTTGCATTCCCATCACCCGATGAGGCATGATGCCGCGAGACGGTGCCCCGGGCGTTGCCCTGCCGGCAGCGCTGGAATCGCCGGAAGGGAGTCCCCGATGCCAGCCGAGGCCACTCACGTCAGCGACCCGGTCGCCGACCCGGCATTACTGACGCACTGGCTCATCCTCGGCAGCATCACGCTGCCGGGAGACCCCCAGCATGTCCGTTCGGCGAGGACGTTCGTCGCCAGGACCATCGGTGCCGACCATCCGCGCGCCGATGAGGCGCTCTTGCTGACCTCGGAACTGGTTACCAACGCGGTCACGCACAGCCGGTCACGCCTGCCGGGCGGCACGGTCGAGGTGGTGGTGGCGACAAGAGCCTCTGGCCTGCTGATCTCGGTCACCGACGACGGAGCCGATTCCACGGTACCCGCGATCATGAGCATCGCCGGCGGCGAACACGGTAACGGGCTGCTGCTGACCGAGACCATCGCCGACGTCTGGGGGTATCTGCAGAATCCCCGGCGCACGATGGTCTGGTTCAAGCTCCTGGCGCACGGCCGGTTGCAACCCGACTCCGAACCCGGCTTACTGCGTGGCCAGGAGGCGCCACGACGCCAGGCCGGAGGCACCGCGCACCGGGCGCATCAGGCGCATCAGGCGCATCAAGATCAACCTCCGACCGGAACATGTCGCGCACATTTCGGACTTCGGTCGGTCCAGACACGTGCCAGCTCAAGCACCAGGCGGCGACAACCCCGTCGGAGGATCGCGTCCGCGTGGCTCCATGATCGTGGATGACTTTCGGCGTATCTGCTGAAAGTCATCCACGATCACCGGTGTCGCGGCTTCCTGGCGGCGTCGCCGGCCCTTCCACGCGGCTCGCCACCGGGGTTGTGCGGCACGCGGGCTAGCATCGGAGGGCAGTTCCTGGTCACGGGCAAATGGAGGGACCTGATGGCGGTGGCACCCGCGGGGATCAGCATGATGCGGCAGACGATGGACCGCCAGGCTGAGGCGCTTGCGCGGATCGTGGAGGATGACGCCCCCGTGATGGCCGTGGCCGAGCGGCTGCGCGGCCGCCGCGTGCTGGCGATCGGCACGGGAACGAGCTGGCATGCCGCCAGCCAGGCCGCCGTGCTGCTGCGCGCGGCCGGCGTCGATGCCTGCGCCGCCCAGTCGGCCGATGCCGCCGTGAACAGCCCGCTTCCTGGCGCCGACGGCGCCCTGCTGGCATTCAGCCACACCGGCGCCAAGCGGTACACCGCGCAGGCTGTGCAGCGCGCCCGGTCGCGGGGCGCCGAGGTCATCCAGGTATGCGGCGTGGGCGTCGAGGGGGCTGACCTGGTCACCGTGGAGCGAGAACGCTCGTCGGCCTACACGGCCAGCCACCTCGGGGCGCTGCTGCGCGCGGCGCAGCTGGCGCGGGCCCTGGGCGCAGACCTTCCCGGACTGGCTGAGATCCCGTCGGCCGCCGACCGGGCTCACCGAGCGGGATACGAAGGTCGCCCGCTGGCGCCTGCGCCGGTGCGGCTGATGGAGTTCGCCGGCGGCGGCATCAATCAGTGGACTGCCGCCGAGGGGGCGCTGAAAATCCGCGAGGCCGCCTACGTGGCGAGCGAGGGCCTCGGGGTGGAGCAGTTCCTGCACGGGCCCTCGGTGGCACTGAACACAAGCGACCGGTTCGTCGTTCTCGATGGCGGCGGCCCATGGTCGGCCAGGATCACTGAGGTGGCACAGGCCGCCGAAGACTCCGGCGTCCCGGTGACCCGCGTTGTCCATGATGGACTGGGAGAGCTGCTGTCGATCTTCCCGCTGACGGTGGCGGTCCAGCGCATCGCGCTGGAGGCTGCCGAGACGCTCGGCGTCAACCCGGACACCTTCGGGTTGGATCTGCCGGGACATCACGCCTGGAGTCGTATCGAACTGTGAGCGGGCGACCTGAGCGGGCGACCTGAGCGGGCCGGACTCAGGCGTGCCGTGCGCTGCGCGGGGCGCGGGCGGACGCACCGGCCCGCTTCTCCCGCATCCGCATCGACACATGCACGGGCGTGCCCTGGAAGCCGAACTCCTCGCGGAGCCTGCGCTCGATGAACCGCCGGTATCCCGCCTGCAGGAAACCCGAGGTGAACAGCACGAAGTGGGGTGGCCGGGAACCGGCCTGGGTCGCGAACATGATCTTCGGCTGCCTTCCGCCGCGGGCCGGCGGCGGGGTCGCGGCGACGAGCGCGGACAGCCACGCGTTCAGCCTGCCGGTCGGGACCCTGGTCTCCCAGCCCGCCAGCGCCGTCTGCAGCGCGGGCACGAGCCGGTCCACGTGCCAGCCGGTCGCCGCCGAGATGTTCACCCGCGGCGCCCAGCGCGCCGTGTACAGCTGCCGGTCGATCTCGCGGTCAAGGAAGTGCCTCAGGTCCTCGTCGACGAGGTCCCACTTGTTGTAGGCGATCACGAGCGCCCGCCCCGCGTCGATCACCATCGAGATGATCCGCAGGTCCTGCTCGGCCAGCGGCTCGCTGGCATCGACCAGCACGACCGCGACCTCGGCGCGTTCCAGTGCCCGCTCGGTCCGCAGCGCGGCGAAGTAGTCCGCGCCCTGAGCGTGGCTGGCGCGCCGCCTGATCCCGGCCGTGTCGACGAACCGCCAGGTGATCCCGCCCAGCTCGATCAGCTCGTCGACCGGATCCCTGGTCGTGCCCGCGACCGGGTCGACGAGTACTCTGTCTCGCCCGGCCAGCTTGTTGAGCAGGCTGGACTTGCCGACGTTGGGCCGCCCGATCAGTGCCACCCGGCGCGGCCCGGCCTCAGCATCAAGCCGCTCGCTCGGAGCTTCGGGCAGCGCGCCGAGAATGACGTCGAGCAGATCTCCGCTGCCGCGCCCGTGCAGCGCGCTCACCGGGTGGGGCTCGCCGAGGCCGAGCGACCACAGTGAGTGCGCGCCCGTCTCGGCGGGCGCGTCGTCAACCTTGTTGGCGGCGAGAACCACGGGCTTGCGGGACCTCCTGAGCACGTTCGCCACCGCTTCGTCGGCGTCGGTGACACCGACCACGGCGTCGGTCACGAACAGCACCGCGTCGGCGGCGTCCACAGCGACCCTGGCCTGAGCGGCGACCCTCGCGGCCAGCACCGCCGACCCCTCGATGGCCGGCTCCCAGCCGCCGGTGTCCACCAGGGTGAACGCTCGTCCCCGCCAGCTCGCGTCGTAGGCGACCCGGTCCCTGGTGACTCCCGGCGTGCCCTCGACGACCGCCTGGCGGCTGCCGAGTATCCGGTTCACCAATGTCGACTTACCGACATTGGGCCGGCCGACCACGGCGAGGACCGGCGCATGGACCTGCGCAACGCCCGCAACGGAACCTACGCCGCTGCCGTCGGCCACGCCGTCCTGCTCGCCGTCCGGCCCAGCCGACCCGATTTCCTCGCCCATCAGGTTCCACCTCGCTTCGCGCTGGCCAGCGCGACGATGCGGCCGATGACATCGTCGAGCCTGAGCTCGGTCGCATCGATCTCGACGGCGTCGGCGGCCATCAGGGTCTGCGGCGCGTCGCGCTCGTCCCGCCGCGCCTGCTCGGCCAGCGTGAGGTCAACGCTGGGCGGCTCCTTGGCTTCCCGCCGCGGGACAGCTGCCCGGCCGGCGACGGGCGCCGGGCGGCCAGACAGCTCGGCCGCCCGGCGCTCGGCCCGCACCCGCTCGCTCGCGGTCAGGAACACCTTCACGGCCGCGCCGGGAGCGACCACCGTACCGATGTCACGTCCCTCGGCCACGATCCCCCTGGAGGCCGCGACGGCGTCGGCGATGAGCGCCTGCTGCAGCGCGACCAGGTGACGGCGTACCTGCGGAACCGCGGCGACCAGGCTGACCACGTTCGACACCCGGCGGTTCCTGATCTCGGCCGTGACATCGATGCCGTCGACCCGCACGTGCTGCTCGGCAGGATCGGTACTGATCTCGATGCCCAGGCGGCGCGCGTGGCCGATCACGGCGTCCGTGTCGGCCAGGTCGACCTCGTGCTCGAGCATCCACCACGTCACCGCGCGATACATCGCGCCGGTGTCCAGATACCGCAGCCCGAGCGCCGATGCCGCGCCTCGCGCGGCGCTGGACTTGCCCGACCCCGACGGTCCGTCGACCGCGATCACGAGGCTCCGCGCGGACACCGCTGGACCCCCGGAGTCCCGCCGCCGGACGCCGGTCACCGAATCTGTCACGCTGGCGATGCTACCGGCCAGCCGCCATCGGCCAGCGCGGCCGACAGCGGCGCGGCGGCCTCCGGGCGAACCGAGAGCTCGGCGACGCCCACCGGCAGGCCTGGCGAGTGCTCGATCCTGACGTCCTCGATGTTGATCCCGGCGGCTCCCGCGGCGGCGAACAGCCTGGCAAGCTCGCCGGGCCGGTCGCCGACGACGACCTGAACAGCCACGTAGTCCAGGGCGGGCCCGCCTTGCTTGCCAGGGATCTTGCCGGCGCCGTCGCGGCCGGCCTCGAGCACGGCGGTCAGCTGCTTGACCGCGTCGTCGTCCCCCGCGGCGACGGCGGCGAGCACCTCGGCCGCCGCGTCAAGCTGGCCCGCGACCGCCAGGACGATCTCGCGCACCGGGACCGCGTTGGCCGCCAGGATCTCGGTCCACAAGCCCACCTTGCCCGCGGCGATCCTGGTGACGTCGCGCAGTCCTGGCCCGGCGAGGGCCAGCGCGGCGGCCGGCGCCTCGCCGCACTGTGCCGCCATCGCCCCGGCCACCAGGTGCGGTACGTGCGAGATCAGCGCCACCCAGCGGTCGTGGTCCGCCGCCGACATCTCGACCGGCTGGGCGCCGCACGCCAGCGCCATGCCGGTCACGGCCTCGACGCAGCCCGCCTCCGTGCGGTCGGCCGGGCAGAGCACCCAGGGCTGGCCGGCGAACAGATCCGATCGCGCCGCCGCGGGACCCGACCGCTCCCGGCCCGACATCGGGTGCCCTGGCACGAACGTGGCCAGGTCGCAGCCCAGGCCCCTGGCCTCGCGCAGCGGCAGTTCCTTGACGCTCGCCACGTCCGTGTAGCACCTGGCCAGGCTCCGCCGCTGGGCCGCCGCGAGCGACCGCGCCACCGCGGCGGGCGGCACGGCGAGTACCGCGATGTCGGCCGGACCGCCGGGGGCGCCGTCGGCGTCGAGCACCTTGCCCGCTCCCAGCTCAGCGGCCAGCCGTGCCGCAGTCTGGTCGGTATCGCTCAGCCAGACATCGGTGCCGCGCTCGCTCAGCGCGAGCGCGATCGACGTGCCGATCAGGCCGCTGCCCACGACGACCGCGGTCCGCGGTGCGGCGGGGACCGCTGCGGCTCGCGGAGCGCTGGCCGGCGCCATCACGCGCACCCCAGGCTCACTGGGCGATGTCCAGCCGCAGGGCGGCCGCGCCCCGCAGGTAGACATGCTGGACCTGGGCCCTGCTCAGGGGGGTCTCGACGTGCATCATCAGCCGCACCACTCGCGGCATGGCGCCGGGGACATGGATCTCGGTGCAGCACAGCAGCGGTACCTCCTGGAAGCCGAGCGACCGAGCCGCCAGGGCAGGGAACTCGGCACGCAGATCGGGCGTGGCCGAGAAGATCACGCTGATCACCTCGTCGGTGCTCAGGCCGTTGCGCTTCATCACCTGGGTCACAAGCTCGGCCGTGCCGTCCAGTATCTCCTGGCGGTCGTCCGCCGCAACCTGGATGGCTCCCCTGATGGCCCTGACCGCCACGACCCCTCCCTTCCCCGCGACTGTCCCCGAGGCCAGCGACTCTCCCCGAGACCCTACCGGCAGCCGGCCGGCTACATCCCGACGGCGGCGTACAGGTCGCCGACCTCCGCGGTGGACAGCCGCCGCGAGGTGCCCGGCCGCAGCGAACCCAGGCTGACCGGTCCGACGCGGGTGCGCACCAGCCGGCTCACGGGATGACCAGCCTGCGCCAGCATCCGCCTGACCACGTGCTTGCGGCCCTCGTGCAAGGTGATCTCCACCAGGACACGCTGCCCGGCCTGCTCGACCACGCGGAACCGGTCAGCGGCCACGATCCCGTCATCGAGTTCCACCCCCGTGGTCAGCCGGCGGGCGAGGTCCCTGGGCACCGGCCCGCGCACTTCGGCCAGGTACGTCTTCAGGACGCCGTACCTGGGATGGGCGAGGCGGTGCGCCAGCTCGCCATCATTTGTCAACAAGATCAGGCCCTCGGTCTCGTAGTCCAGCCGGCCGACGTGGAACAGGCGCTCGCTGTGATCGGCCACCAGGTCGGCGATCGTCCGCCTGCCCCGGTCATCGGACATGGTGCTCAGCACGCCGGCGGGCTTGTTCAGCGCGAGATAAACGAGATCTTCGCTGGCCGGGATGCGCTTCCCGTCCACCCTGATCACCTGGGTCCTGGGGTCGACCCGGGCGCCGAAGCGGCGCACAATCTCTCCGTCGACCTCGACTCGCCCGGCCCCGATCATCTCCTCGCAGCTCCGGCGGCTGCCGACGCCCGCCGCGGCGAGCACCTTCTGCAACCGCACGCCGCCGGGGACGTCGGTGAGCGAGTCCCGCTCGCCCGGCTCGACGCCCCAGTCCTCTTCATCGTCGGCGTCTCGGGCCCGGGCCGGCTGCGTACGCGGCGACGTCGGCCGGGAACTGCCCGGGCGGCGGTCACGCATGGCCGGCCTGACCAGGATCCTGCTCGTCGTCGACCTGGTCGGGCAGGAACGGCGCGAGCTCGGGCAGCTGGTCCAGGCCGGCCAGGCCGAGCCGCTCCAGGAAGTACCCGGTGGTGCGGAACAGGATGGCGCCGGTCTCCTGGTCGGTTCCCGCCTCCTCGACCAGCCCGCGCAGGCTCAGCGTGCGCATCACGCTGTCGCAGTTGACGCCGCGCACCGCCGACACCTGGGCCCGGCCGACGGGCTGCCGGTAGGCGACGACGGCGAGGGTTTCCAGCGCGGCCTGGGTGAGCCTGACCTCCTGGCCGTCGCGGACGAACCTCTCCACCAAAGGCGCGAACTCGGCCCTGGTGTAGTAGCGCCAGCCGCCCGCCACCTCGCGCAGCTCGAACCCGCGGCCCTGCTCGGCGTAGGAGGCGGCCAGCCCGCGCAGGGCGGCCGCGATGTCGTGCTGGGCGACCTCGAGCACCTGGGCGAGCATGTTCTCCGCCACTGGCTCGTCCGCGACGAGCAGGATGGCTTCCAGGGCCGACCACAGCCCGGAAGGGGGCTCCCCGCCCACCTCCCCATCCCCCTTCCGACGCGGCTCTTCGATCATCTCTGCCCGTCGTCGTCTGCTTCGTCCGGCTGGCCGGGCTCGCCGTCCGCGGGAGCGTCCCCGGCCGCCTGGCGCGCGATCCAGGTGATGTACAGCTCGCCGAGCGGCGCATACTGCTCGAACGACACGCACTTGTCCCGGTACAGGTCGAGCACGGCAAGGAAGCGCGCGACGACCTCGTAGGTATCTTCGCAGTCGGCCGAGAGCGCGCCGAACGAGGCCCGCCCGGCCGCGCGCAGCATCCCGGCGAGGATGCCGGCCTGCTCGCGAACCGTGGTCCGCGGGATGTGCAGGTGCGCGGTCGAGACCACGGGAGCCGCGCGCGGCGTGAGCGCGGCCGCGGCGATCGCCGCGAACTGGTCGGCTGTCAGCCCGAGCAGCACCTCGGGCAGCAGGTCGGCGAATCCCGGCTCCATCGGCAATCGCCTCGGGAACCTGCGGCCCTGGTCGGCCATCTGGGCGGCCAGCATGGCCGCCGCCTGCTTGTACGCGCGGTACTGCAGCAGCCTGGCGAAGAGCAGGTCCCTGGCCTCGAGCAGCGCCAGGTCCTCCTCGTCGTCGACCTCGCCCGCCGGAAGCAGCCTGGCGGCCTTCAGGTCGAGCAGCGTCGCGGCGACCACGAGGAAGTAGCTGGCCTGATCCAGGTCCCAGCGGCCGGAGAGCGCGCCGATGTAGCTGATGAACTCGTCGGTCACCACGGAGAGCGCGATCTCGGTGATGTCGAGCTTGTGCTTGGAGATCAGCGCGAGCAGCAGGTCGAACGGGCCCTCGAAGATGTCGAGGTGCACCTCGAAGCCCCCGGCCGCCGGACCCCGCGCGCCGTCCCCAGGTCCTTCGGTCATGATCGCGGTCAACGTCCGTCCCGCAGCCGGCGGGCCATCAGGCTGTCGGCGCCCTCGGCCTCCAGGTCTGCCAGCAGCACGGCCAGGGCCTCCCTGACGATCCGCCCGCGGTCGGCCGACATCCCGTAGGCGCGGAGGGTCAGTCTGGCGCGTTCCAGTTCAAGCAACTCCGCTTCGGACAGGTACACGGTGATCTTATGGCTGTGGCCCTCCCGGCCGCTGGCCAGCCGGTGATCGGAGCCGAGGGGAAGCTGGGTAGCCGGGCGGAGCAGTTCGGCAATGCCGGGAACTCTTACCCGGCGCTGGCCCGACCTGCGAGCTTGGCCTTGTGCCACCGGTCAAGCACCTCCCTGGCGAGCTCCCGGTAGGAAGCCGCTCCAGCCGATGAGGGATCGAAAATCGTGATCGGCTCTCCGGCGACGGAGGCATCAGGGAACCGGACTGTCCGGTTAATTACGGTATGGAATACCTTGTCCCCGAACCCGGCGACAACGCCAGCCAGGACCTCTCGAGTGTGCAGCGTACGCGAGTCGTACATGGTGGCGAGCAGCCCGTCCATGGTCAGCTTCGGGCTCAGCCTGGTGGACACCTTGTCGATCGTCTCCATCAGCAGCGCGACCCCGCGCATCGCGAAGTACTCGCACTCGAGCGGCACAAGGACGCCGTCTGAGCAAGCCAGGGCGTTGACCGTGAGCAGTCCGAGCGAGGGCTGGCAGTCGATCAGGACGATGTCGTACTCGGGCAGCAGCGGAGAGAGCACCCGGCCGAGCACGAACTCCCGGCCGACCTCGTGCACCAGCTGGACCTCGGCACCGGACAGGTCGATATTGCTCGGCAGCAGGTCCATGCCGTCGACCTTGGTCTGGAAGAGGACGTCGCTGGCGGTGACGCCGGCATCCATCAGCACGTTGTAGACCGTCGCATCGAGCTCGTGCGGCTGGAAGCCGAGCCCGACCGACAACGCGCCCTGCGGATCGAAATCGACGAGCAGCACGCGCCGCCCGACCTCGGCCAGGGCGGCGCCGAGACTGATCGTGGTGGTAGTTTTGCCGACGCCACCCTTCTGGTTGCAGACCGCGACAACGCGGGCTGGACCATGCCTGAGCAGCGGCTCTGGCTCGGGGAAGACCGGAAGCGGTCGGCCGGTGGGGCCGAAAATGCCGGCACTGGCTTCCGTTGTCCCAGACGCTGACACGGTAACGAGCACCTCCCAGGCGGCCGCGCACGCTGCGGGCCGCTGACTTCCGGACTTTAGAGCCTGCATCGGGTCGCGGCAAGCCGACTCACCCTTTGCGCGGAAACGGGTCCGCTCATCTGCCCTGGTCTGGGCCTGCCTGTCTGATCGGGATAGCTCCGGCTTCAGCCGAGAGCGCGGGGATGAGAGGCAGCGTATACCTCGCGCAGCTTGTCCACAGTGACCAGGGTATAGACCTGCGTGGTGGACACCGACGCGTGCCCGAGCAATTCCTGAACGACCCGCACATCGGCGCCGCCGTCCAGCAGGTGAGTGGCGAACGAATGGCGCAGCATATGCGGTGAGATCTCGGCGAGCCCGGCCCTGGCCGCGGCGGCCCGGAGCGCGCCCCACGCGCCCTGCCTGGTGAGCCTGCCGCCGCGGGCGTTCAGGAAAACCGCCGGGCTGCGCTGGCCCGTCCTGGCGCTCGCGGCAAGCACCGGCCTGGCCCGCACGAGGTAGGCCTCGATCGCGGCCTGCGCGTAGCTGCCGACAGGGACGATCCGCTGGCGGCCGCCCTTCCCGGCCAGCCGGACCGTGGCGAGCGCGCCGTCGGCACCGCGCTGCCCGGTCAGGTCGAGATCGTCGACATCCAGGCCGACCGCCTCGGAGATCCTGGCCCCGGTTCCGTAGAGCAGCTCGAGCAGCGCCCGGTCGCGCCGCTGGGCCGGCGAGTCTCCCGGGATCTGGAGCAGCCGCTCCACGTCGGGGATCGGGATCGCGCGCGGCAGGCGGCGCGGCGGTGCAGGCGGCCGCACGGCCCTGGCCGGGTCGGACCCCGTCAGCCCCTCCGCCATCGCGAAAGCGTGCAGCCCTCGCACGGCCACGACCGCCCGGCCGGCCGAGCTGGCCGCCAGCGGCCGGTGGTCCTCGTCGCCTTCCCGCAGCGCCGCCAGGTACTGCGCGACATCGGGCGTGGTCACGTCGGCGATCTGGGTCGTGCCCGCAGCGGCGAGGGTGGCGGCGTACCGCAGGAGGTCCCTGCGGTACGCCGCTATCGTGTGGGCGGCCAGGCCCCGCTCGACCGTGAGATGGTCGAGATACCTGCGGACCGCCCAGGCCACCGTCGTCAGCCTGGCGCCCCTGTCATCCGCTCACTCCGCAACCAGTCCCGCATCCCGCACCGGCTCAGGCCAGGACCTCGTCAAGCGGCGTCCAGGAGAGCCCGTGTGCCTCGGCTACAGGCTGGCAGGTGACGGCGCCGTCGTGCGTGTTCAGGCCGGGCGCGAACGACTTGTCCGCGCGCAGCGCCGCGCGCCAGCCGCGGTTCGCGATCTCGATCGCGTACGGCAAGGTCACGTTGGTCAGCGCATAGGTCGAGGTATGCGGAACCGCGCCCGGCATGTTGGCGACGCAGTAGAAGACCGAGCCGTGGACCAGGTAGGTCGGCTCGGCGTGCGTCGTGGGCATAGAGTCCTCGAAGCACCCGCCTTGATCGATGGAGATGTCGACGAGGACGGAACCGAGCTTCATCTTGGCGACGAGGTCGTTGCTGACCAGGGTGGGCGCCTTCGCCCCCGGCACCAGCACCGCACCGATTACCAGGTCGGCGTCGATGACCGCGCGCTCGATCTCGTATCTGTTGGAGGCGACCGTCTGGCAGTGGCCCTGGTAGATGGCGTCGGCCGACCTGAGCCTGCCCACGTTCTTGTCGACGAGCAGCACCTCGGCCTGCATCCCGAGCGCAATCGCCGCCGCATTCATCCCTGACACCCCCGCGCCGAGCACCACGACCTTGGCCGCGTAGACGCCGGAGACACCGCCCATCAGGACACCCCTGCCGCCGCCATCGCGCTGCAGGTGATGCGCGCCGACCTGCGGCGCCATCCGCCCCGCAACCTCCGACATCGGGGCAAGCAGCGGCAGCGATCCGTCCGGCAGCTGGACCGTCTCATACGCGATCGCGGTGATACCCGAGCCAAGCAACGCATCCGTGGTCGCCTTCGAGGCCGCCAGGTGCAGGTAGGTGAAGAGCACCTGGTCCTTGCGCATCCGGTGGTACTCGTCGGCTACCGGCTCCTTGACCTTCAGGATCAGGTCGCCGGCCTGCCAGACATTGTCGGCCGTCGGCAGCATCTGAGCCCCGGCTGCGATGAAGTCCTCGTCCGGGATCGACGAGCCGGTCCCCGCACCTGCCTCGATGAACACCTCGTGCCCGTGCGTGACGAACTCGTGCACGCCGGCCGGGGTAATGGCCACCCGGTACTCGTGATTCTTGACTTCCTTAGGAACGCCGACCTTCATGACCCTCAGTCCTCCTCATATTCAGAGCCGCCTGGCATCGTTGCCAGGCGTCACCAGGCTCCGCCGGGCTCGCGCCCGGGCAGTGCTCAGCGTTCTGGCGCATCCGCATCGCGCAGGCTGGCGAATCCGTCCTGCCTGGCGGCGAACGCGGCGAGCACGCCGACCATCATGACGCCGTTGTGCAGGTCCCCGGCCAGAATGCGGGAGACCACCACATCCAGCGGTGCCCACTCGATCCTCAGATGAGCCTCCTCGTGGTCGGGAACGTACTCGCGCTCGGCGTCGGGAACGCGGGTGAGGCCGCGGGCCAGGTAGACCCGCAGCCGTTCGCTGGTGATTCCAGGGGAGGTGAAGAAATCGGCAAGCACCTGCCATTCTGCGGCCTGGTGGCCGGCCTCTTCAAGCAGTTCGCGCCGCGCTGTTACCAGCGGCGGCTCTCCGGCCACGTCGCGCAGGCCTGCCGGGATCTCCCACAGCTGCCTGCCCACCGGATGCCGGTACTGGCGGATCAGCAGGATCTGGCCGCCCTCGTCCATGGCCAGGATCCCGACCGCGCCCGGATGCTCGATGACCTCCCGGCCGACCTCCTGGCCGTCGGGCATCCGTACCTGGTCGCGCCTGACCTTGACAACCGCCCCGTCGGCGAGTTGCTCGCGGTCAATCACGGGCCAGCCATCGACCACGTCGGCAAGCCACGGCGTCTCGCTCATGCGCTCGCGACCGAACGGCTCCCGGCTGCGGCGGCTACCGGCTGCCCGGCGGGCCTGACCCTGGACCGCTCGACCGCCGCCGCGATCAACCCGCTGAACAGCGGGTGCGGCCTGGTCGGGCGGGACAGGAACTCCGGGTGCGCCTGGGTGGCCACGAAGAACGGATGGACCCCGGTCGGCAGCTCGACGAACTCGACCAGGCGGCCGTCGGGTGACATGCCCGAGCAGACGAGGCCGGCGTCCTCGAGAGCAGCGCGGTAGGAGTTGTTGACCTCGTACCTGTGCCGGTGGCGTTCGTGAACGATCTCGGTGCCGTACAGGTCCCTGACGATGCTGCCCGCGGCGAGCACCGCCGGGTAGAGCCCCAGCCGCATGGTGCCGCCCATGTCCCGCTCGCCCGCCACCACGTCCTCCTGGTCGGGCATCGTGGCCACCACGGGGTACGGGGTCTGCGGGTCGAATTCCGCGCTGTTCGCCCCGTCCAGGCCGGCCAGGTCCCTGCCGATCTCGATCGCCATGCACTGCAGCCCGAGGCAGAGTCCCAGGATCGGGATCTGGTGCAGCCTGGCGTGCCTGACCGCGCCGATCTTCCCTTCGATGCCGCGCACGCCGAAGCCGCCGGGAACCAGGATGCCGTCCACTCCGTCCAGGTGCCGCGCCGCCCCGTCCGGGGTCTGGCAGTCGTCGCTCGGCACCCAGCGGATGTTGACCCGCGCGTCGTTGCCGAACCCGCCGGCCCGCAGTGCCTCAGCCGGCGACAGGTACGCGTCGGGCAGGTCGATGTACTTGCCGACCAGCGCGATGGTCACGCTCCTGGCCGGGCGGTGCACCCGGCCGAGCAGCTCGTTCCAGTCGCTCCAGTCGACGTCGCGGAACGGCACGTCGAGCCGCCTGACCGCGTACGCGTCCAGGCCCTCGGTGTGCAGCACCTTGGGGATGTCGTATATCGACGGCGCGTCCGGGGCCGACACCACCGCCTCCTCGTCGACGTCGCACATCAGGCTGATCTTGCGCTTCAGGCCGCCGCTGATCGGCCGGTCGGACCGGCAGACGATGGCGTCGGGCTGGATGCCGATGCTGCGCAGCGCCGCGACCGAGTGCTGGGTCGGCTTCGTCTTCAGCTCGCCCGACGGGCCGATGTACGGCAGCAGCGACACGTGCAGGAAGAAGCACCTGTCCCGGCCGATCTCGTGCCTGATCTGCCTGATCGCCTCGAGGAACGGCAGCGACTCGATATCTCCGACGGTCCCGCCGACCTCGGTGATCACCACGTCGGTTTGCGGGCCGCCCATCTCGATGATGCGGCTCTTGATCTCGTTCGTGATGTGCGGGATGACCTGGACCGTGTCGCCGAGGTAGTCGCCGCGGCGCTCCTTGGCGATCACGCTGGAGTAGATCTGCCCGGTCGTCACGTTCGACGAGCCGGGCAGATGGATGTCGAGGAACCGCTCGTAGTGCCCGACATCGAGGTCGGTCTCCGTGCCGTCATCGGTCACGAAGACCTCGCCGTGCTGGAACGGGTTCATCGTGCCTGGATCGACATTGAGGTAGGGGTCGAGTTTCTGCATGCTCACCCGCAGGCCGCGCATCTTCAGCAGGCGGCCGAGGCTGGAAGCGGTGAGACCCTTGCCGAGACTGGAAGCGACGCCCCCAGTAACAAAGACATGCCTGGTCAAAACTGGTCGTGGGGTTAGCGCTGACGTCGCCAATTTGGCTCCCGTGGTCAGTGCCGACGGTCGCTGCCCGTCGGTCCACGGGGTCTCAGAATATCAGGAACGGGCCTTACTGACCTGCACCGACACCGGGAGCGTCCGGCCTGCGCGGCCAGACTGCCAGGTGAGCCCCGTTAGATATGGTACGTCTGGGTTTCGGCTCGGCAGTGCCCCATGCTGCCGGCATCGGCCCCCGGGAGGCAATGTGACGGCGAGCGGGGCGGCGATCAGCGGGCTCGGCATGACCAGCCTGGGCCGGGTCTACGGCTCGAGCCCGCGGCGGCTCGCGGCCAGCGCGGTCCGGCTGGCGGCGGCCGACGCGGGGATGGCGCTGGCCGACATCGACGGGCTGCTGATCTGCCCCGGCATCACCGGCGGCCTCGACGTCGGACTTGCCGGGGTGCTCGGGCTGCGCGATCTGGCCCTGCTCGCCGTGGTCAACAGCTTCGGCGCGTCGGCCGCGACGGCGGTGCAGGTCGCGGCGCAGGCGGTGACGAGCGGCACCGCGCGGGCCGTCGCCTGCGTGTTCGCCGACACGCCGTTGCGCGAAGGGGCGCCGGCGGGAACCGCGTTCGGCAGCCACGGCGGCGCGTCCGGCACTGCGAACTCGGGCGGCCCGCCCGAGCGGCACGGCCTGGCCGGGCTCGCGGCCGGCTATGGCTTCCGCAGCGTCACCGTGTACTACGCGCTTGCCGCCAGACGGCACATGGAGGAGTACGGCACGACGTCCGAGCAGCTCGGCGCGATCGCGGTCGCGCAGCGGCAGTGGGCGGCGGGCAACCCGGCCGCGCAGTACCGTGATCCGATCACGCTGGGAGATCACCAGCGATCGCGCTGGGTGGCCGAGCCGCTGCACCTGCTCGACTGCTCCCTGGTGTCCAACGGAGCGATCGCGGTGATCGTCACCTCCGCGGGCGCGGCGGCCGCGGGCCGCAGGCCCGCGGTGCACGTCTGGGGCTGGGGGCAGGGCCACCCTGGGCATCCGATGGCCAGCGGCAGCGACTTCGGCCTGGTCACTGGCGCGGTGCCGGCAGGCAGGGCCGCCATGGCCATGGCCGGGATCGGCCCGGCCGACGTGACGATGTGCCAGATCTACGACTGCTACACCTACACCGTGCTGGTGACGCTCGAAGACTACGGGTTCTGCGCCAAGGGCGAGGGCGGTGCCTTCGCCGCCAGCGGGGCGCTGGCTCCCGGCGGGTCACTCCCGGTGAATACCGGCGGAGGCCAGCTGTCGGCGTACTACATGTGGGGCTTCACCCCGTTGTCGGAGGCGATCATCCAGGCCAGGGGCGACGGCGGCGCCCGGCAGTCCGCGGCCGCCGACGTCATCCTGGTCAGCGGGAACGGCGGCATCCTGGCCCATCACGGGACTCTCGTGGTCAGCTCGCACCCGGCCGGGTCTCGCCCGGGCAGCGGTGCGAGGGGGCCGGCGGCGGGCGGGCCGGCGGCGGGCGGGCCGGCGGCGGGCGGGCCGACCGACCGGGACGGGCTCGACGGGCACGTCACGCTGGCCGGCCCCGACGACTTCGGCGTCGTCCGCGCCGACTCGCGCGCCGCCCTGTTCTTCGAGCGGGCCGGCCGGGGCGAGCTGATGATCAGGCGGTGCGAGCGCTGCCGGACCTGGCTCGCCCCCACGGCGAGCGGCTGCCCGGGGTGCGGCGCGGACGCAGACGAGCTGGCCTGGGCGGCAGCGTCGGGCCGCGGCACGCTCGTAACCTGGTCGGTCGCGCATCCGCGGCAGGACGGCCCGGTCGCCGTTCCCGCTCTGGTCGAGCTGGCGGAAGGACCGTGGCTGGCCACCGGGCTGAGGCTGGCCGGGCCCGGGCAGCTAGCCGCGCTGCGCGCCGGGCTGCCAGTCGTGGCCGAGTTCATCAGGCCTGCCGACGGCGCGAGCTACCCGGTGTTCCGCCCGGGCGGCAGCCCCGGCTGAGTCAGCACCGCCCCGGCCCCCGCCGTGGCCACCGCCGTGGCCGCCGCCCGCCTCGCCGAAGCGCGCCAGCGCGATCGCGCTGACCAGCGCGAGCACGAAGCCGGCGGCCGCGAGCCCGGCCATACCCGGCCGCGTCGTGTCACCCAGCAGCAGGACGCCGACGATCGCCGGCGGGATGGTCTCGACCAGGATCACCGATGCCGTCGCCACGGTGACGCTTCCGCTGTCCAGCGCCGCGGCGTAGAGCATGAACGAGATGACGCCCGCGGCGACCAGCGTGTACGCCGCGGGCGATCTGACCAGCTCGTGCGGCGTGAACCCGGGCAGAATCCTGGCGCAGACGGCGACCGTGCCGTAGCCAAGCCCGGCCAGCGCCCCGAGCGCCGGCGTCCTGGCGCCGCCCGGCAGCCGCGCCGCTGCCACTCCGGCCAGCGCGATCGCGGCCAGCGCCGCGATCAGGGCGAGATGGAAGTCGGCGCCGACCGGTGCGGCGCCCTCGCTGCCCGACGACGAGCCGAGCAGGCCGACTCCCACCACCACCGCGGTCACCGCCAGCCACTCACGGGCGGTCAGCACGGTGTGCATAAGCCAGGACGCGAACACTGCGGTCACGGCCAGGTTGGCGGCGATGATGACTTGGACCTCGAACAGGGGCAGCCGCCTGAGCGCGATGAGCTGGCAGACGAAGCCGAACAAGTCGATGGCGAGACTGGCGGCGAACAGCCACTGCCTCAGCATCCTGATGACCAGGCCGGGATCGACACCGCCGGACCCGTCGAGCCCGCCGGGCACGAGGCGGCGCGACGACGCCCGGACGGCGATCGCCTGCATCACCGCGGCGAGGCCGTAACACAGCGCGGCGACCAGGGCCGCGGCCAGGCTCACGAGCACAGGACGACCCTACGCCGCCCGAGCCGCCCGCGATCGGGGAAGATACGTGCTGCCGGTGCCCGGGACGAGCACCAGACCATGAACCCGAAGGATATTCCTCGCGGGCGCGGGAAATCCTTCGCGATCATGAAAGGCCATCCGCGGGCGGGCGTCGGGCTACGGTGAATGGGCTGGAGCTTGGATGCCAGTCAGCCGGGCCAGCCTGGGCCAGAACCTCGGTGACTTCCCGGCCCACCTGGCCCCGGCGAGCCCGGCGCCCGTCACCGACTCGCAACCAGAGGCCCGGACCGTCACGGCCGGCAGGGGCCGCCCGGCGGCGGCGAAGATCAGCTGATATCCGCCGCCGATGTCGACGGGGCAGGCATAGACGCCGCGCGGCAGCTTCGGCAGGCCGCAGACGAGGCGGGCGAGACCGCGCGCCTTCGCCCGGTCGCGTATCACGATGCTCGGCAGCTTCTTGGGCACCGGCTTGGTCTGGCCAAGCTGACTGCGCGAAGGAAGCCGCACTACTCGGACCGACATCACGGCTGCCGGGTCCGCGCAGACCGACCGCACCGCCATCGGGGCCGCTGCCTGGCCGCCGGGCGACTGGCCCTCGGGCGACTGGCCTGCGGGCGACTGACCGGCATGCGGGCCGCTGTCGGCCGCTCCTGGCGTGCCTTGACCGGCGCCGACCTGCCCGCAGCCGGCCAGTGCCGCGGTCGCGATGACCACTAAGCCGGCGGCGCCCGCGGCCCAGGTTGCGATGAACGTCTTGCGCTTCGACGGGTTCGGCATACAGCTTGGACGGCCGGGCCGCGCGGGCGGTTCCTTTCGGCTTCGGGCAGCCGCGCAGACCGTGACTCAGACGCCGGCCGCCTGCATGCCGCGCAACTCCTGCTTGAGCTCTCTGACCTCGTCCCTGAACCTGGCGGCCAGCTCGAACTGGAGCTCCGCCGCCGCGGCGTGCATCTGGTCGGTCAGGGTCGTGATCAGGGCGACCAGGTCCTCCCGGGCCGCACCCCCGGTCCCCGGACCGGCCTCGGCGTTGCGGACGCCGCCGGCCGCTGCGGCCGCCCTGGCGCGGGCAGCCGTGCCGGGAACCGGCGCCTTGCCCCGGCTCTGCCGCCGGCCGGAGCCGCCGAGCAGCCTCTCCGTGTCGGCGTCCTCGCGGGCCAGCTGGTCGGTGATGTCCGCGATCCGCTTGCGCAGCGGCTGCGGGTCCACGCCCTGCGCGAGGTTGTAGGCGACCTGCTTGGCACGGCGCCGGTTCGTCTCGTCGATCGCCTTGCTCATCGACGGGGTCATCTGGTCGGCGTACATGTGCACCTGGCCGTAGACGTTGCGGGCGGCCCGGCCGATGGTCTGGATCAGCGACGTGCCGGACCGCAGGAACCCTTCCTTGTCCGCGTCGAGGATCGCGACCAGCGAGACCTCGGGCAGGTCCAGGCCCTCCCTGAGCAGGTTGATGCCGACGAGCACGTCATACTCGCCGAGCCGCAGCTCGCGCAGCAGCTCGACCCGGCGCAGCGTGTCTACCTCGCTGTGCAGGTACCTGGCCCTGATGCCGAGCTCGAGCAGGTAGTCGGTCAGGTCCTCGGACATCTTCTTGGTCAGTGTCGTGACCAGCACCCGCTCGGACCGCTCAGCGCGGAGCCTGATCTCGTGCACCAGGTCGTCGATCTGGCCCTTCGTCGGCTTGATGATCACTTCGGGATCGACCAGGCCGGTCGGCCTGATGACCTGCTCGATCACGTCGCCGCCGACCCGCCGCAGCTCATAGGGACCGGGGGTCGCAGAAAGGTACAGCGTCTGGTCGATGCGGTCGCAGAACTCCTCCCAGGTCAGCGGCCTGTTGTCGATGGCGCTCGGGAGCCGGAAGCCGTGCTCGACCAGCACCCGCTTGCGCGAGACGTCACCCTCGTACATCGCCCCGATCTGCGGAACCGTGACGTGCGACTCGTCGATCACGAGGAGGAAGTCCTCGGGGAAGTAGTCAAGCAGCGTGTTCGGCGGGCTGCCGGCCTCGCGGCCGTCGATGTGCCGCGAGTAGTTCTCGATCCCGGCGCAGCTGCCGACCTGGCGCATCATCTCGATGTCATAGCTGGTCCGCATCCGCAACCGCTGCGCCTCGAGCATCTTGCCCGCCCGCTCCAGCTCGGCGAGCCGGTCGGCGAGCTCCGCCTCGATGCCAGCGATCGCCCGCTCCATCCGCTCGGGGCCCGCCACATAGTGCGAGGCCGGGAAGATGTACAGCTCGTGATCGGTGGTCAGCACCTCGCCGGTGAGCGGGTGCAGCGTCATCAGCCGCTCGATCTCGTCGCCGAACATCTCCACCCGGACGGCGTGCTCCTCGTAGACCGGGATCACCTCGATGGTGTCGCCGCGTACCCGGAACGTGCCACGGCTGAACGCGAGGTCGTTGCGCAGGTACTGCATCCCTACCAGCCTGCGAAGCAGCGTGTCGCGCTCGATCGTCTCGCCGACCTTGAGCCTGACCATCCGGTCCACGTACTCCTGCGGCGTGCCGAGACCGTAGATGCACGACACCGAGGCGACCACGATCGTGTCTCGCCTGGTCAGCAGCGAGTTGGTGGCCGAGTGCCGCAGCCGCTCCACCTCGTCGTTGATCGAGGAGTCCTTCTCGATGTAGGTATCGGTCTGCGGAACGTACGCCTCTGGCTGGTAGTAGTCGTAGTACGAGACGAAGTACTCCACGGCGTTGTGCGGCAGCATCTCGCGCAGCTCGTTGGCGAACTGCGCGGCCAGCGTCTTGTTGGGCAGCATGACCAGCGTAGGCCGCTGGAGCCGCTCGGCCAGCCAGGCGACGGTCGCCGTCTTGCCGGTGCCGGTAGCGCCGAGCAGGACCGTATCTGGTGACCCGGCCCTGATCCGCTTCTCGATCTCGGCGATGGCGGTCGGCTGGTCACCCGCGGGCACCATGTCGGTGACAACCTCGAAGGGTGCTACTCTCCGTTGCAGGTCAGTTACCGGACGCATCGTCTCTCCTCATACCGCACTCTCCAACTGTAGGCGGGGGTTCTGACACTCGGCACCGACGTCAGGCCGTCGGGCGGAGCCAGCACGGGCGAAGGAGCAGTCATGTACCAGCCCTATCCATCGGGCGGGCGGCAGCCAGTTCCGCCGCTGTCCGGGCCGCCGCAGCGGGTCAGGACCGCGGTCATGCTCATGTACGCCGGGGCCGCGCTGAGCGCGATCGAGATCATCGTCGGGCTCAACACGATCAGCAGCTTCCTGAGCGCCGTCTGGGCGCAGTACCCCAGCTACTCGTCCAGCCAGATTCACGCGGCGGAGGTCCTGGGCCTGGCCCTCGCTGTGGTGGTCGGGCTGATCGCGGTCGGCCTGTGGCTCTGGATGGCGTGGGCGAACGGCGCAGGCAGGAACTGGGCCAGGATCGTGGCGAGCGTGCTGACCTGCCGCAGCCTGGTCCCGGCCGACGGCAGCGAACGTGCACGACGTCGAGCAAGCCCGGTACTGACGCGGCGAGCACAAGGCTCACGCACCTGGCCTTGAGTCTACCGGCGACGGCGGGCATTGGATCGATGCTGTATGTCCTGCACGACCACCACGCGTTTTGATTCGTCGATCCTGTAAAGAACCCGCCACCGGATACCGAGGCGTGCGCTATGGAAGCCGGTTAGCTTGCCCCGAAGCGGCCTGCCGACCCGATACGGCGCCTCCAGAAGAGGGCCAGTAATGAATTCGACACCCGCAGCGGCCACGTCTTCCGGCAGCAGCTCGGAGATCGCCCGCCGGGCGGGCCGGGTCATTCCGAGCTCGTAGGGCTCAGCACTCAACGCTTGCGCTCAGCGAGCAGCGCGCGCGCTGCTTCGGTTCCGTAGACCACGTCGCCAGACTGCTCGGACTCGCGGGCTTCGGCCAGGCCCCGGAGCGCAGCCGGATCGGCGAGAATCTCGGCCGTCTCGCGCATCGAAAGGTACTCCTCGATCGCGACCAGAACCGTCTGCTGCACGCTGCGGTGCTCGACCTCAGCTACCTGCTTAAGCTGGTCCTCAATCTCGGGCGGCAAGCGAAGAGTCATAGCCATACCGTTATGGTATCACAAAGGTGCGACGGTGAAGGTCAGCTGGTCGACGGCGATCTTGCTGCCGAAGCGCTTGGTCGGGCCGCTTACCTCGATCAACCGGCGTTCTCCTCCTCGCCCGGCCGCGCCGGCCGCATTCGCGTGCTGCCGGTCCATCTGTAGCCAGCGGCGCGTTACCCGACCACAGCCCGCGCGCGGACGCCAGGATGGGGCATGGACGACGCCGAGTTCACGCAGTGGTTCGGGGCCGAGCTAGCCGCGCTTCCTGAGGTGCTCGCCGTCACCCTGGGCGGCTCGCGCGCCGGCGGAACCAGCCACGCCGGAAGTGACTGGGATTTCGCCATCTACTACCGGCGGGTGTTCGACCCTTCTTCACTTCGCAACAAGGGCTGGCAAGGTGATGTATCGGAGATCGGCGGCTGGGGCGGCGGGGTGATGAACGGCGGCGCGTGGCTGACCGTCGGCGGCCGCAGGGTCGACGTGCACTACCGCGACCTGGACGAGGTCGAGTACTGGCTGGCCGAGGCGGAGGCTGGCCGCTCGTCAAGGAACTGCTGCTCTTCTACGTCGCGGGCATCCCCAGCTATGTGCTGATGGCGGAGCTCGCGACTCACGTCGTGCTGAACGGCGAGCTGCCAAGGCCCCGGTATCCGGCCCGGCTCGCCGAGGCCGCCAGCCTGGCCTGGCTCGCTGACGCCCGCGCCAGCCTGCGGTACGCCTGGGCAGCCCTGCGTGGCCGGGCCGACGTGCCAGTCGGCCTGGCGAACGCGTCGCGCGGGCTGATCGAGGCCGCGCACTCCCGGCTGGCCGGACGCCGGGAATGGGTGCTCAACGAGAAGGGCATCGTCGCGCGGGCCGGACTCGCCAAGCAGGCCGAACTGCTGCTCGCCGCCGCCGACCCGCCCGCGCTCGCGGCTGCCGTGGAGACCATCCGCGACCTGCTCTGATCCGGCCGCGATCAGTGCGGGTGCTGCAGGCGCGCCCGGCGACGCAGCTCGGCCCACAGGTCACCGACCTGGCGATCAAGCTCGGCCAGCGACGAGGAGTTGTCGACCACCAGGTCCGCGATGGCCAGCCGCTTGTCCCTGCTGACCTGGGCGGCCATCCGGGCCTGTGCCTGGTCCTGGCTCATCCGGCGGTGCCTGGTCAGCCGATCGAGCTGGCCGTGCTCCGGCGCGTCGACCACCACCACCAGGTCGTACCCGGCGGCGAGGTTGTTCTCCGCGAGGAGCGGGACGTCGTGGACGAGGATCGCGTCCTCGCCCGCGCCCTTTTCCAGCTCGGTCATCCGCGCACCGACCAGCGGATGGATGATCGCGTTCAGCCGAGCCAGCTCGCCAGGGTCGGCGAACACGATCCCGCCGAGGCGCTCCCTGTCCAGGTCGCCCTCGGGGCGCAGGACTCCGGCACCGAACGCGGCGACCACCGCGGCCAGCCCGTCCGTACCCGGAGCCACGACCTGCCTGGCGATCGCGTCCGCGTCGATCAGCACGGCCCCCTGGGCCGCGAGCCGCCTGGCGACCTCGCTCTTGCCCGCGCCGATGCCCCCGGTCAGGCCGACCCTGAGCATCCCGGTGATCCTCCCGGTGAACGCCGCGTGGGCTCCCGCGTCACTCGCGGGAGCCCACCGACGATCGCTGAGCTGGGCAGTGGTTAGTTCCGGCCGCCAGAGAGCTTCTCCCGCAGCGCGGCGAGCGCCTCGTCCGAGGCCAGCGCGCCGCCGGAGTCCCCGCCGCCGTCCGACGAGCCCGAGGTGTGGGTGCCGCCCGCGTCGCCCTCGTCGCCGTCATCGCCATCGGCCTTGCTGCGTGCCTCGGCGACCTGGCGCTGGTGCGCCTCGAACCGGGCGCGAGCCTCGGCGTACTGCCGCTCCCACTCCTCGCGCTGGGCGTCGAAGCCTTCTAGCCACTCGCCGGACTCCGGGTCGAAGCCGTCAGGATAGACGTAGTTGCCCTGCTCGTCGTAGGTGGCGGGCATGCCGTACAGGGTCGGATCGAAGTCCTCGCCGGTGATCTCGCCGACCGCTCCCTCGTTGGCCTGCTTCAGCGACAGGCTGATCCTGCGGCGGTCCAGGTCGATGTCGATGATCTTCACGAAGATCTCGTCGCCGACCTGGACGACCTGCTCGGGGATCTCGACGTGCCGGTCGGCCAGTTCGGAGATGTGCACCAGGCCCTCGATGCCCTCCTCGACCCGGACGAAGGCGCCGAACGGAACGAGCTTGGTCACCCGGCCGGGCACGACCTGCCCGATCTGGTGCATCCGCGCGAACTGCTGCCACGGATCTTCCTGCGTCGACTTCAGCGACAGCGAGACCCGCTCCCTGTCCATGTCCACGTCGAGGACCTCGACCGTGACCTCCTGGCCCACCTCGACAACCTCGCCCGGATGGTCGATGTGCTTCCAGGACAGCTCGGAGACGTGCACGAGGCCGTCCACGCCGCCGAGGTCGACGAACGCGCCGAAGTTCACGATCGAGCTGACGACGCCCTTGCGGATCTGGCCCTTCTGCAGCGTGTTGAGGAAGTTCTGGCGGACCTCGGACTGGGTCTGCTCCAGCCAGGCACGGCGGGACAGGACCACGTTGTTCCGGTTCTTGTCCAGCTCGATGATCTTGGCCTCGATCTCCTTGCCCACGTACGGCTGCAGGTCGCGCACCCGCCGCATCTCCACCAGCGAGGCGGGCAGGAACCCGCGCAGGCCGATGTCGAGGATCAGGCCGCCCTTGACCACCTCGATGACCGTTCCCGTGACGACGCCGTCCTCGTCCTTGATCTTCTCGATCGTGCCCCAGGCGCGCTCGTACTGGGCGCGCTTCTTGGACAGGATCAGCCGGCCTTCCTTGTCCTCCTTCTGCAGGACCAGGGCCTCGATGTGGTCGCCGGTCTTGACGACATCATTGGGATCGACGTCGTGCTTGATCGACAGCTCGCGTGACGGGATGACGCCCTCGGTCTTGTAGCCGATGTCGAGCAGAACCTCGTCCCGGTCGACCTTGACGACTGTCCCGTCGACAATGTCGCCGTCGTTGAAGTACTTGATGGTCTCGTCGATCGCGGCGAGGAAGGCCTCCTCCGAACCGATGTCATTAACGGCTACCTGAGGAGTGGAGGTGGCCTGCGTGCTGCTCGTCGTCATGTGTAAGTAGGCTCCGGATACGGACAGGGTTTGAGTTTCGGTACGCGATGCGCGCCTTCCGACATGTTGGCTGGAGTACCTGGTCAGGACACCGGCCCGGACTGAGACGGCCCGCAGGGCTGCCTGAGCATGGCGGATTGCAAGAGATCACAACGCACCGATCAGCATATGAGAGCGCGGGCATTGGGTCAATCGCGGGTAGCCGACCTCAGTGCGCCGCGTCGGCCCAGCTGCGGCCGGTGCCCATCGACACCTCGAGCGGCACGGTCAGCGCGAACGCGCCGCACATGGCTGCCCGGACCAGATCTCGCAGCGCGCCCAGCTCGCCGGGCGCGACCTCGAACAACAGCTCGTCGTGGACCTGCAGCAGCATCCTGGACCGCAGCCCGCTGCGCCTGACCTCCTCGTCCACCCTGAGCATGGCCACCTTGATGATGTCGGCAGCAGAACCCTGGATCGGGGCGTTCAGAGCCATCCGCTCGGCCATCTCCCTACGCTGCCTGTTGTCGGAGGTCAGGTCGGGCAGGTAGCGGCGGCGGCCGAGCATTGTCTCGGTGTAGCCGTCCTGGCGCGCCCTGGCCACCACGGCGTGCAGGTAGTCACGGACTCCGCCGAATACGGAGAAGTACTCGTCCATGTACCCGCGGGCTTCCTCGGCCGGCACTCGGAGCTGCTGGGACAGCCCGTATACCGACAAGCCGTAGGCCAGGCCGTAGTTCATCGCCTTGATCTTGGCGCGCAGCTCGCCGGTCACCTCGTCGGCCGGCACGCTGAACACGCGCGCGGCCGTCGCCGCGTGGAAGTCGTGACCGGACCCGAACGCCGCGGCCAGCGCCTCGTCGCCGGACAGGTGGGCCATGATCCGCAGCTCGATCTGGCTGTAGTCCGCGGTCAGCAAGCACTCATACCCGGCGCCGACGACGAAACCGCGCCTGATCCGGCGGCCTTCCTCGGTCCTGATCGGGATGTTCTGCAGGTTGGGGTCGGTCGACGACAGCCGGCCGGTGGCCGCGATCATCTGGTTGTAGGTGGTATGGATGCGCCCGTCCTGGCCTGCCATCGGGATCAGCGAGTCGACGATGCTCTTGAGCTTGGCGACGTCGCGGTGCCGCAGCAGGTGCTCGAGCACGGGATGGCCGGTCTGCGCGAGCAGGCCGGTCAGCGCCTCGGAGTCGGTGGTGTAGCCGGTCTTGATCCGCTTGGTCTTCGGCAGCTTCAGCTCGGTGAACAGCACCTCCTGCAGCTGCTTGGGCGAGCCGAGGTTGAACTCGTGCCCGGTCGCCGCGAAGGCGCCCTGCTCGGCGGCCTTGACCTCGCCGCCGAGGCTGGCCGACATCTCGGCGAAGTGCTCCACGTCGGCGGCGATTCCCGCCCGCTCCATCTCCGCCAGCACGCTGACCAGCGGCAGCTCGACCTCGGCGAGCAGCTTGGTGGCTCCCCGCCTGGCCAGGTCCGCGTCGAGCGCGTCGGCGAGCTCGGCGGTGGCAAGTGCGCGCTTGGCGAGCGCCTGGGCCGCCTCGGTCTCCGCTGTCTCCGCCTCCGCGGCCATGTCCAGCGTGAGCTGACCGGAGGGCGCCGCGTCTCCTCGCAGCTCGCGCCTGGTGTACCGCAGCGCCAGGTCGGCCAGGTCGAACGAGCGCTGGCCGGGCAGGGCGAGGTAGGCGGCGAGCGCCGTGTCGCTGGTGAGCCCGTGCAGCCGCATGCCCCTGGCGGCCAGCGCGTGCATCGGCCCCTTGGCGTCATGCAGTGCCTTGGGCGCCGACTCGTCGGCCAGCCATCCTGCCAGCGCCTGCTCGTCGGCCGGCGTGAGCGTCACCGGGTCGACGAACGCGGCCTGGCTGGCCGGATGGCCCTCGCCGGTGTCGTCGCCAGCCCCACCGGGCACCGCCCTGGCCAGCGCCAGTCCGTCCACGTCGCCGGTGCCGCGGCCCCAGGTGCCGCTGACCGCAAGCCCGACCCGCCCGCCGCGAGCATGGCGGGCGAGCCAGCCGGCCACCTCATCGGGACCCAGCCTGCTGAGGGTGACGTCGAACCCGGCACCGGCGGCGGGCGGCGCGGGCGGCACGAACTGCCCGATGATCCCGTTCGGCAGCGTCGCGTACAGCCGGTCGCGCAGCACCCGGAACTGCAGGGTGTCGAACAGCTGGTGGATCTGGTCCCTGTCCCACGGCACAGGCACCAGCTCGGGCGGCCCGACGTCGAGCGGAACGGCCCTGGTCAGCTCCGTGAGCCGGCGGTTGCGCAGCACACCGTCCAGGTGCTCGCGCAGGTTCTCCCCGGCCCTGCCCTTGACCTGGTCGACCTTGTCGACGAGAACGCCGAGCGAGCCGTACTCGGCCACCCACTTGGCGGCGGTCTTCTCGCCCACGCCGGGAATGCCGGGCAGGTTGTCGCTCGGATCGCCGCGCAGCGCGGCGAAGTCCGGGTACTGCGCCGGGGTCAGGCCGTACTTCTCGGTCACCGCGGCCGGGGTGAACCTGGTCATGTCGCTGATGCCGCGCCTGGTCATCAGCACCGTGACGTCGTCGCTGACCAGCTGGAGCGCGTCCCGGTCACCGGTGACGATCAGCACCGCCATGCCGCCGCCGCTGGCCTGCGTCGCCAGCGTGGCGATGACGTCGTCGGCCTCGTACCCGGCCACCGAGAGGCGCGGGACGCCGAGCGCGTCGAGCACCTCGAAGATCAGGCTCAGCTGTCCCTTGAAGTCGGTGGGCGTCTCCCTGCGGTTCGCCTTGTACTCGACGTACTGCTCGTGCCTGAACGTCGGCTCGCTGCGGTCGAACGCGACCGCGATATGGGTCGGGCGCTCATCCCGCAGCACGTTGATCAGCATGGCCGTGAACCCGTACACCGCGTTGGTCGGCTGCCCCGTGGTGGTCGAGAAGTTCTCGGCAGGCAGGGCGAAGAACGCGCGGTAGGCGAGCGAGTGCCCGTCGAGCAGGAGCAGGAGGTCACGCCGCGCCGGGTCGTCCGCCGGCGGGGCCGGGTTCATGGCAGCCACCCCGTAATCCTAGGCTGCGACATGGACCGAGCAGGCGTCGGCGGTGAACTCGTAACCGCGGAGCTTGCTCCGCGGCGGGGGGTTGAAGGGGGGTCGTCCCCCCTAGGGCTACTCGGAGGTGGCGTGCCCATGGCGAACGAGGCGGACCAGCTAGACCTGGCCGAGCTGAACGATGCCTACCCGCAGACGCTGGCGTACCGGATGGGGATCCGGATCACCGAGGCGTCGGCTCAGCGCGTCGTGGGCACCATGCCGGTCGAGGGCAACACCCAGCCGTACGGGCTGCTGCACGGCGGCGCGTCCTGCGTGCTGGCCGAGACGCTCGGCTCGACCGGTGCCGCGCTGCACGCGGGCAGGGACAGGTTCGCCGTCGGCATTGAGGTCAACGCCACCCATCACCGCGCCGCCTCGGCCGGGCAGGTGACCGGGGTAGCCACGCAGAGCCATGCCGGCCGGACTCTCGCGACGTACGAGGTCCTCATCACCGATGACCGTGGCCGGCGGGTCTGCACGGCCAGGCTCAGCTGCCTGCTGCGGGACGCGGCGCCAGGCGGGGCGAACCGGCCCTGACTCGCCGAACGGATGTTCTGCTCCATACCGGCCAGGTAATGCCAGTGCCTGCGCATGGCCGGGTGACGCTCGCTACGGTTGTTCCCCGGAGCCTGGTGATGCCGAGTAGAGAACGTGCCGGCCCGGGGAAGGCCGACACGGCACCAAAGGGTCGGCGGGCTCCGCACCGCCGCTGCGCGCGAGCAGCAGGCGGCAGCAAGCGAGCGGGTGCCGGGTCTTGGGGGGAACTGACCTGGCCCCGCTTGCTTGCGTCGGGACACACCGACGCGGCCGCGCTCAGCGCGAGCCTGCGGTTGCACGGTTGCACGGTTGCACGGGCTCGCTACGGTTGCGCGGGCTCCTACGGTTGCACGGGCTCGCCGCCCGGCTCGGCGGCGTGCTGGCCGTCGATGATCTCCTGGGCGAGCGCCCGCATCGTCATCCTCCGGTCCATCGAGGTCTTCTGTATCCACCTGAACGCCTCGGGCTCGGTCATCCCGCGGGTCGCCTGGAGCACGCCCTTGGCCCGGTCGAGCAGCTTGCGCATCGCCAGCCGCTCGCGCAGGTCGCCGACCTCCGCCTGAAGGGCGCCGAGCTCGGCGAAGCGGCTCACGGCGATCTCGATCGCGGGGATCAGCTCGGCCTTGGTGAACGGCTTGACCAGGTACGCCATCGCACCCGCGGTGCTCGCTCGCTGCACCAGCTCGCGCTGGGAGAACGCGGTCAGGATGACCACGGGGGCCAGCCGGCCCGCGGAGATCTGCTCGGCGGCTGAGATGCCGTCAAGTACCGGCATCCTGATGTCCATGATGACCAGGTCCGGCTTCAGCTCGGCCGCCAGCCGCACGGCCGTGTCGCCGTCGGAGGCCTCGCCGACCACGACGTAGGCGTCCTGACCAGGCTCCTCAAGCATCTCCTTGAGGTCCAGCCGGATCAGCGCCTCGTCCTCGGCTATCACTACGCGGTACGCAGACTGGCTCACCCACTGAAGCCTATCCACAGCCGCTACATTGAGTGCAGGCACGGCGCTTCCGCGATCGCACGTGTTGCCCCGGTAGACCAACGGCAGAGTCAATGGCCTCAAAATCCATCAAGTGTGGGTTCGAATCCCACCCGGGGCACTTGCCGGCCGCCGGCTCGGCGTCCGCCGTCATCGCCCGCCCATCCGCAGCGGTCCGGCCGATGCCGCGATGGCGGCGGGAAGCGCTGTCTCGCCGGCCAGGTAGCGGTCGGCGGCGGCCGCCGCCGACCGGCCTTCGGCGATCGCCCACACGATCAGCGACTGGCCCCGCCCCATGTCGCCGGCCACGAAGACGCCGGGCGCCTCGGCGGCGAACCCGTCGTCCCTGCGGACCGTGCCCCGCTCGGTCAGGTTCACGCCGAGCCCGGCTAGGAGCACGCTGTCCTCGGCGCCGGTGAAGCCCATCGCCAGCAGGACCAGGTCGCAGGCGAGCTCACGCTCGGTGCCCGCGTGTACGGTGATGCGCCCGTCAGCCAGGTCCGCCTCGGCCAGCCGCAGTGCCCTGACCCGGCCGGCCCGGTCGGCGAGGAACTCCTGGGTGGACACCGCGTAGACGCGCTCACCGCCTTCCTCGTGGGCGCTGGAGACCCGGTAGATCATCGGATGGACCGGCCAGGGCTGGCCGTCCGGCCTGGCCCGCGGCGGCCGCGGCATGATCTCCAGCTGGGTGACCGACGCCGCGCCCTGGCGCAGCGCCGTGCCGAGGCAGTCCGCGCCGGTATCGCCGCCGCCGATGATCACCACGTGCCGACCGCGCGCCGAGATCGGCGGATCGCCCGCCGTGCCCGCGGCCGCGCGGTTGGCCAGCGGCAGGTACTCCATCGCCTGGTGGACCCCCGCCAGCCCGGCGCCGGGGACCGGCAGGCCGCGCGGCACCCGGGCGCCGCCGGCCAGGACGATGGCCTGGTAGCCGGCCCGCAGCTCCGCGGCGCTGACGTCCAGCCCGGCGTGCACGCCGCAGCGGAAGACGGTGCCCTCGGCCCGCATCTGATCGAGCCGCCGGTCGAGCCGCCACTTCTCCATCTTGAACTCGGGAATCCCGTACCTCAGCAGGCCGCCTGGCCGGTCGTCGCGCTCGAACACGGTGACCGCGTGCCCGGCCCTGGTCAGCTGCTGGGCGGCGGCCAGGCCGGCCGGGCCAGAGCCGATCACGGCGGCCGGCCGGCCGGCCGCCGTGGCGGCCGGGGGCGGCGGCTGGCTGGCGACCCAGCCTTCGGCCCAGGCGCGGTCGATGATCTCGATCTCGACCTGCTTGATCGCGACCGGGTCGGCGTTGATGCCCAGGACGCAGGCCGACTCGCAAGGCGCGGGACAGAGCAGGCCGGTGAACTCTGGAAAGTTGTTGGTCGCGTGCAGCCGCCCGGCGGCGTCCTGCCAGTGCTGCCGCCAGGTCAGGTCGTTCCACTCGGGAATCAGGTTGCCCAGCGGGCAGCCGTTGTGGCAGAACGGGATGCCGCAGTCCATGCACCGGCCGGCCTGACGCTCGAGGTCAGCGGGGCGCATGCCGTCGTGCACCTCGCGCCAGTCCGAGATCCTGATGCCGACCGGGCGGCGGGCCGCGGTCTGCCGCGGCGTGGACAGGAATCCGGTCGGGTCAGCCATGCCTGCCTCCCTCAGCTGCTCGCCGCGGCGGCCATGACCGCCGCCGCCACGTCCAGGCCATCGCGCTCCGCGCGGCGGGTCGCGGCGAGCACCCGCTTGAAGTCCCTGGGCATGACGCGGCGCAGCCGGGGCACGGCGGCCGGCCAGTCGGCGAGCAGGCACGCCGCGACCGGCGAGCCGGTCTCGGCCTGGTAGCGGCCGAGCAGGCCGGCCAGGTAGTCCGCGTCGGCGGCGCCTGCCGGCTCGATGTCGACCGTCTCGGAGTTGATCAGCGTCGGGTCGGGATCGAGCAGGTAGGCGATGCCGCCGGACATGCCCGCGGCGAAGTTCCGCCCGGTCGGCCCGAGCACGACGACACGGCCGCCGGTCATGTACTCGCAGCCGTGGTCACCGACTCCCTCGGCAACCGCGACCGCGCCCGAGTTGCGGACGCAGAACCGCTCGCCCACGACGCCGCGCAGGAACAGCTCGCCGCCGGTGGCGCCGTACCCGATCACGTTGCCCGCGATGACCTGCTCGTGCGCCGCGAACGCGGCGGCCGGGTCCGGCGCCACCACGACCCGGCCGCCGGACAGGCCCTTGCCGACGTAGTCGTTGGCGTCGCCGCTCAGCCGCAGCGTGATCCCGCTGGGCAGGAACGCGCCGAGCGACTGCCCGGCCGAGCCGCGCAGGCCGACCGTGATCGTGCCGTCCGGCAGTCCTTCGCCTCCCCACCGCCTGGTGACCTCGTAGCCGAGCATCGTGCCGACCGCCCGGTTCACGTTCCTGACCGGCAGGTCGAGGCGGACCGGCCTGCCCTCCTCCAGCGCGCCCTCGGCGAGCTGGATCAGCGTGTTGTCCAGCGCCAGGGGCAGGTGGCTCTCCTGGCTGGTCGTGTTCCGCCTGGCGGCGCCCTGCGGCAGCTCGGGCACGTGCAGCAGGGGGGCCAGGTCGAGGAACGACGCCTTGGTGCCGTCACCGGCCGCCGCGCGCGGCGGCATGCGGTGGCGGAGCAGCTCGGCCCGGCCGACCGCCTCGGCCAGCGAGCGGAAACCCAGCATGGCCAGGTACTCCCGGACCTGCCCGGCGATGAGCTCCATGAAGTTCACCACGAACTCCGGCCGGCCGGCGAACCGCCGGCGCAGCTCGGGGTTCTGGGTCGCGACGCCGACCGGGCAGGTGTCGTTGTGGCAGGCCCGCATCATCACGCAGCCGACGCTCACCAGCGGCGCGGTGGCGAACCCGAACTCCTCGGCGCCGAGCAGGGCGGCGACGATGACGTCCCTGCCGGTCTTCAGCTGCCCGTCGACCTGCACCACGACCCGCTCCCTCAGGCCGTTGCGCAGCAGCGTCTGCTGGGTCTCCGCGAGGCCGAGCTCCCACGGCGCGCCCGCGTGCTTGATGCTGGTCAGCGGGGAGGCACCAGTGCCGCCGTCGTGGCCGGAGATCAGCACGACGTCGGAGAACGCCTTGGCGACCCCCGCGGCGATGGTCCCGACCCCGACCTCGGCGACCAGCTTCACGCTGACCCTGGCCGCCGGGTTGGCGTTCTTCAGGTCGCTGATCAGCTGCGCGAGGTCCTCGATGGAGTAGATGTCGTGGTGCGGCGGCGGCGAGATCAGGCCGACGCCCGGCGTGGAGTGCCTGGTCCTGGCGATCCACGGGTACACCTTGTGGGCGGGAAGCTGGCCGCCCTCCCCCGGCTTGGCGCCCTGTGCCATCTTGATCTGCAGGTCGTCCGCGTTCACGAGGTACTCGCTGGTCACGCCGAACCGGCCGCTGGCCACCTGCTTGATCGCCGACCTGCGCAGGTCGCCGCCGGCGTCGGCGGCGAACCGCTCGGCGTCCTCGCCGCCCTCGCCCGAGTTCGAGCGGCCGCCGAGCCTGTTCATCGCGACCGCCAGGGTCTCGTGCGCCTCGGCCGACAGCGAGCCGTAGGACATCGCCCCGGTGACGAACCTGCGCACGATCTGCGCTACGGGCTCGACCTCGTCCAGCGCTACCGGCTGCCTGGCCGGCGGCCCGGCGGCCTGGCGGTCGGGCGGGTCGATACCACGGATCGCCAGCAGGCCGCGCAGCGTCATCAGCCTGGCCGACTGCTCGTCGACCTGCCTGGTGTACGCGCGGAAGGTCTCGGCCTGGCCGGTGCGGGTGGCGTGCTGCAGCAGGGCGATGGCCTCCGGGCCGAACAGGTGCGGCTCGCCGCCGGCCCGCCACTGGTACTCGCCGCCGACCGCCAGGTCCATCCGGCCGGTCCCGGTCGGCCGGCGCGGGTAGGCGCGCGCTGCCCTGGCCGCGTTGTCGGCCGCGATCTGGTCGAAGCCCACCCCGCCGAGCCGTGACGACGTCCCGGCGAAGCACTCGTCGATGACCTCTGGTCCGAGCCCGATCGCCTCGAAGATCTGCGCCCCGGTATAGGAGGCCACCGTGGAGACGCCCATCTTGGACATGATCTTGAGCAGCCCCTTGCCGAGCGCCTTGATCAGGTTCACGCCCGCCCTGCGGCTGCCGACCCCCTCAACAAGCCCGGACCGAGCCATGTCCTGCACGGTCTCGATGGCCAGGTAGGGGCAGACCGCCGCGGCGCCGTAGCCGATCAGCAGCGCGACGTGGTGAGTCTGGGTGACGTCGCCGGCCTCGACCACCAGGCCGACCCTGGCCCTGGTCCGGTCCCTGATCAGGTGGTGGTGCACGGCGCCGGTCAGCAGCAGCGACGGGATCGGCGCCCACCGCGCCGCATCCGTCACCTCCCCATCCCCCGGCACGGCGGCACTGCGGTCGGAGAGCACGATGATCTTGGCTCCCGCCCTGATCGCGCCGGTCACCTCGGCCTTAATCTCGGCCAGCCGCGCGCGCAGGGCCAGGCCGCCGCCCGCGACGAGATAACGCCCGTCCACGACGTGCGCGGCGAAGCCGGGCAGGTCCCGGTCCTCGTTGATATGAATGATCTTGGCCAGGTCGCTGTCGCTGATGACCGGGTAGGGCAGCACGACCTGCCTGCACGACGCCGGACCCGGGTCGAACAGGTTGTGCTCGGGACCGGTCGCCGCCGCGAGCGAGGTGACGAGTTCCTCCCTGATCGCATCCAGCGGCGGGTTCGTCACCTGGGCGAACTGCTGCGTGAAGTAGTCGAAGACCAGCCTCGGCCGGTCGGACAGCGCCGCCAGCGGCGTGTCGTCGCCCATCGAGCCCACCGGCTCCGCGCCCGTGCGCGCCATCGGGCCAAGCACGACCCTGCGCTCCTCCTCGGTGTAGCCGAACAGCCGCTGCTGGGTGGACAGGGCCTGCCCGTCGGGCAGCTCGCGGATCCGGTCAGGCAGGTCGTCCAGGTGCAGCAGGCCGGCGTGCAGCCATTCGTCGTACGGGTGCTCGGCGGCGAGGCCGGCCTTGACCTCGTCGTCCTCGACGATCCGGCCGGCCGCGGTGTCGACGAGGAACACCTTGCCCGGCTGCAGCCTGCCCTTGCGGACGATCCGCGACTGGTCGATGTCGAGCACGCCGACCTCGCTCGACAGGATCACCAGGCCGTCCCCGGTCACCCAGTACCGGCCGGGCCGCAGGCCGTTGCGGTCGAGTACGGCTCCGGCCAGCGTGCCGTCGGTGAACGCGATCAGCGCCGGCCCGTCCCACGGCTCCATCAGCGAGGCGTGGAACCGGTAGAAGGCCCGCAGCTCGGGCCGCATCCTGGCGTCGTTCTCCCACGCCTGCGGGATCATCATCAGGACGGCGTGCGGCAGCGACCGGCCGCCCATAGCCAGCAGCTCGAGGCAGGCGTCGAAGCTGGCCGAGTCGCTGGCGGACTCGTCGAGCACGGGCAGCAGCCGCTCGATCCCCCGGCCTTCCGCGTCGCGCGGGATCACGCCGGTCTCCAGCATCGCCTCGCGAGCGCGCAGCCAGTTCCTGTTGCCGCGGATGGTGTTGATCTCGCCGTTGTGCGCGATGAACCGGTACGGGTGGGCCAGCGGCCAGGACGGGAACGTGTTCGTGGAGAACCGCGAGTGCGCGAGCGCGACCGCCGAGGTGTAGCGGGGATCGGTGAGATCGGGGAAGAACCGCTCGAGCTGAAGCGCGGTCAGCATCCCCTTGTACACGATCGTCGCGCTCGACAGGCTGGCGAGGTAGACCCCGGCCTCGTGCTCCGCGCGCTTGCGCAGGCAGAATGCGCGCCGGTCGAGGTCGCTGCCCTGCTCGCCGGCCGCCGGCGCCACGAAGAGCTGCGCCAGCCCGGGCAGCACGGCCAGGGCCCCCGCGCCGCATGCGGCGGCGTCGTGCGGGACGTCGCGCCAGCCGAGCACGACCAGTCCTTCGAGCCGCGCCAGCCGCTCCACCCGGCGCATCTGCCCGGCGCGCTCGCGGCCGCCGCGGGGCAGGAAGGCCAGCCCGGCCGCGTAACGGCCGGCCGGCGGCAGATCGAAGTCGCAGACCGCCCTGAAGAGCTCGTCGGGCAGCCGGGTCAAGATGCCGGCGCCATCGCCGGTCTCCGGGTCGCTGCCCTTGGCGCCACGGTGATCCAGGTTGCGCAGGACGGTGAGTGCCTGGGCGACGGTGCTGTGCGCGGGCCGGCCTGACAGGTCGGCCACCAGGCCGACACCGCAGGCGTCATGCTCGTATCGCGGGTCGTAGAGCCCGCCGCCTCGGCTGGGCGCCGCGGGCAGCCGGCGAGCTGTGGCAGGGGTGATCGGATTGAGGGTACGAACCATCCGCGCTCCTGTCGTCTCGTCCGCCATCGGAATGCCGGAGAAGCGGAGGGACGACGTTGGCCCGCCAGACGGGCTCACGAAGACACAGGTCAGGTGAGCATCACCCAGGACATCATAGTCAACGGGTCACAGTAGTTACCCGTGAGTAAATTCTAGGTTTCGTATCCGGACACGGCGCCCAGCCGGGGCAGCCGGGGCAGCCGGCGGTGCGGGCGCGCGCCTAGGAGGCCGCTGAATAACGCCATTAGTGATCACTCCGCAGGGCTCTGACCTGCGAACTTATAAATGCAATCGGTCGAATTTGGGCCTTGTTCAGCAGGCTCCTAGCGCCGCTTGCCGCCATGCCCGCGGACGCCAGCCGCCAGCTCGGCGGCGAGTTCCGCTACGGCCTCGCGGCCCGCCGCCTCGTCGGGCGCGCTCAGCAGGCGCTGCACGAACGCCGAGCCGACGATCACCCCGTCCGCGTACCGCGACACCTCCGCCGCCTGGGCGGCCGTGCTGACGCCGAGCCCGACGGCCACCGGCAGCCTCGTGTACTGCCTGACCCGCTCCACCATCCCGGCCGCGGCGCCGCTGACCGCCGCCCTGGTGCCGGTGATCCCCATCACCGATGCCGCGTAGACGAAGCCGCCGCAGGCCGCGGTAATCAGCTTGATCCGCTCGTCCGACGAGCTCGGGGCGACGAGGAATACCGGGGCGAGACCGTGCGCGGCGGCCGCGTCCAGCCACGCTCCCGCCTCCTCGGGCGGCAGGTCGGGGGTGATCAGGCCGCATCCGCCCGCGGCAGCCAGGTCGCGCGCGAACGCGGCCACGCCGTACCGGTCCACCGGGTTCCAGTAGGTCATGACCAGCACGGGCACGCCGGCTGCCGAGACGGCTTCGACCGTGCGCAGCACGTCGGTCACGTGCGCGCCGCCCTCGAGGGCCAGGTGCACGGCCTGCTGGATCACCGGTCCGTCCATCAGCGGGTCGGAGTACGGCAGCCCGATCTCCACCACGTCGGCGCCGGCCCGCGCCATGGCCGTCGCCGCCGCGATCGCGCCGCCGGCGGAGGGGAACCCGGCGGGCAGGTATCCGACCAGCGCGCCGCGCCCTTCGGTGGCGGCCCGCCCGAACGCCGCGCCGACCCGTCCCGCCGCCTCCTGAGTCACTGGCCGGCCTTCTCGCCCAGATGACCGAAGTACCGCGCGGCGATGTCCACGTCCTTGTCTCCCCGCCCGGACAGGTTGACCAGCAGCACAGCATCGGGTCCCAGCTCACGTCCCACGGCCAGCGCGCCCGACAGGGCGTGCGCGGACTCGATCGCCGGGATGATCCCCTCGGTCCGGCAGAGGACCGAGAACGCGTCCATGGCCTGCGCATCGGTGACCGCGCGGTACTCGGCCCGGCCGGTGTCGCGCAGCCAGGCGTGCTCGGGGCCGACGCCCGGATAGTCGAGCCCGGCGGAGATCGAGTGCGTCGGCAGCGTCTGGCCGTCGTCGTCCTGGAGCAGGTAGGTGCGCATCCCGTGGATCACGCCGACCGACCCGCCCGACACCGTCGCCGCGTGCCGCCCGGTGCCGATGCCGTCACCGCCCGCCTCGCAGCCGACCAAGCGGACCCCGGCGTCGCCGATGAAGGCGTGGAATGCCCCCATCGCGTTCGAGCCGCCGCCCACGCAGGCGATGACCGCATCGGGCAGCCGGCCCGCTTTGGCCAGTATCTGCTCCCTGGCCTCGACGCCGATCACGCGCTGGAAGTCGCGCACCATCATCGGAAACGGGTGCGGCCCCATCACCGAGCCGATGCAGTAGTGGGTGGACTGCACGCTCGCGACCCAGTCGCGGAACGTCTCGTTGATCGCGTCCTTCAGCGTCCTGCTGCCGATCGTGACCGGGACGACCTCGGCGCCGAGCATCTGCATCCTGGCCACGTTGAGTGCCTGCCTGCGGGTGTCCTCCTCGCCCATGTACACCACGCACTCCAGGCCGAGCAGCGCGGCGGCGGTCGCGGCGGCGACACCGTGCTGGCCGGCTCCGGTCTCGGCGATGATCCGCCGCTTGCCCATCCGCCTGGTGAGCAGGGCCTGGCCGAGCACGTTGTTGATCTTGTGGGAGCCGGTGTGGTTCAGGTCCTCGCGCTTGAGGAATACCCGGCAGCCGCCCGCCTGCTCGGCGAACCGGCCGGCCTCGGTCAGCCGCGTGGGCCGGCCGACGTAGTCGCGCAGCAGCCCGTCGAGCTCGGCGGCGAACGCGGGGTCGGCCCTGGCCGACTCGTAGGCCGACGTGAGCTCCTCGAGCGCGGACATCAGGGCCTCTGGGGCCAGGCGGCCGCCGAACCGGCCGAAGTGGCCGGTCGCGTCCGGCCAGGCCGCAGCGGCCGCCGCCGACGTGGGCGCCGGAACCGGCGTTCTCACGAGCTGCCTCCCCGGTCAGTCCGCAGTGCCGGATGCGATCCGGCGGTCACCAGGTCGGCAACGGCCGACCGCGGGTCCTTTCCGACCACCAGGCTCTCGCCGACCAGCACGGCGTCGGCGCCTGCCGCCGCATACGCGAGCAGGTCGTGCGGCCCGCGGACGCCGGACTCGGCGATCTTCACGACGTCGTCGGGGATCTTCGGCGCGAGCCGGGCGAAGATCGTCCTGTCCACCTCCAGAGTGGCGAGGTTCCTGGCGTTCACCCCGATCACCTGCGCCCCGGCGTCGACGGCCCGGCCGAGCTCGGCCTCGGAGTGCACCTCGACCAGCGGCACGAGGCCGATCGACGACGCCCGCTCGACCAGCGAGACGAGCGCGTTCTGCTCCAGCGCGGCCACGATCAGCAGGACCAGGTCCGCGCCGTAGGCCCTGGCCTCCCACAGCTGGTAGGAGCTGACCACGAAGTCCTTCCGCAGCAGCGGGACCTGCACCACGTCCCTGACCGCGGCCAGGTCGTCCAGGCTCCCGCCGAACCGCCTGCTCTCCGTGAGCACGCTGATCACGGCGGCGCCGCCCGCCTCGTAGTCGGTCGCAAGCGCGGCCGGATCGGCGATCGCGGCCAGTGCGCCCTTGGACGGGCTGGCGCGCTTGACCTCGGCGACGACCGCGACGCCCTGGCCGCGCAGCGCCGCCAGGACATCGCGCGGAGATGACGCCCGGCGCGCCGCTTCCTTCAGCTGCTCAAGGGGTGCCGTCCGCTGCCGCGCCGCAAGGTCGGCGCGCACGTCGACGAGGATGTCATCGAGCACGCTCACGCGGTTCTGCTGCCCCCCTCGGGTGGGTTGCCTAGCGCCCCCGATCGTACCGAGAGCGGTTCGGCCGCCGGCCCCCGCCCCTGCGCGGGCGGTCGCTGAGCGGCACCGTCCGGTTCCGCAGCGTGTAACTGACGACCGGGTCGAGGCGCCGGCGACCTCAGTGCGGCCCGACGGTGGGGTCGGCCCCCGCGCTCAGCGTCTCCCACATGCTCTCGCTCGCCGGGCGGTCGCGACCGTGGCCGGCCGGGCCGGCCGGGCCTGCCTGTGCCGCCGGACTCCGCGGCCGGTCATAGCGGCCCGACATGGCGGGCAGCGCGCCGGAACGGACCACGATGACGATCCCGGCGGCGATGATCAGCGCCGCCCCGGCGCCGATCACCACCTGCCAGCCCGAGCCGTCGAGCAGCACGCGGGATCCGAACCCGGTGAGCGCGCCGGGCGCGGATCCCTGCCCCGATCCCGCCGTTGCCGACCCCGCCGCCGACCCCGAGCTGGCCGACGTGGATCTGGCCAGGCCGGCCGCCGCGACCACGGCGGCTGGCGTCACCTTCGCGGCCCCGAGCAGCGCCGACCCGGCGCCGAGTGCGATCGTGATCAGCCCGGTCAGCCTGCGCAGCGGCCCGCGCGTCGCCAGCACGGCGGCCAGGCTGGCCAGTGCCGCCACCGCCAGCGCCGCGATCGCCGGGCGCAGGTCCTGCGCGCTGACCAGCGTGACCGTGGCGGGCAGGGGGCGCGGCGCCGATACGATCACCCGCGCCAGGTGCTGCCTGGTCGCCAGCAGCACCAGCCCGGCGCCTGCCCCGCCGACCAGCAGCAGCGCCGCGAGCTCGCGCCCGGGGCGGCGGCCCTCGCGCCCGGGGCGGCGGCCGTCGCGCCTGGTGCTCACGCCGGTCATGGTCCTCCTCGCCGCGTCGGGCACGACCAGTACTCGCGGCGCACCTCCTGCGCACCGTACCTGTCACCGTAGCCTGCTCCTCACCGTAGCCTGCTCCGCCCCGCGGCAGGCGCGCGAGCGCCGCCGTGGCCTACTATCGAGCAGTGACTTATGCCCGAGATGAGCGCCTTGCTTTGTGCGCATTGCTCGACAAGGCAGGTCCGGAAGCACCGACGCTGTGCGAGGGCTGGCGCACCGCCGACCTCGCCGCCCACCTGGTGCTGCGCGAGCGCAGGCCGGATGCCGCGCTGGGAATACTCGGCGGCCCGCTCGCGAGGTACACCGAGCTGGTACAGCGCGGCATGTCGCATCGGACTCCCTATCCGCGGCTGGTCGAGACGATCAGGACGGGGCCGCCGCGACTGTCCATCTACGCCGTCCCGGGAGCGGACGCCAAGCTCAATGTGACCGAGTTCCTGGTGCACCACGAGGACGTGCGGCGGGCACAGCCAGGCTGGCAGCCGCGCGCGCTCGACCAGGGGCTCACCGAGCTGATCTGGACCGGCCTGTCCAGGGCCAGGCTGATGCTGCGCAAGGTCCCGGTCGGCATCGAGTTCGCGAGGGACGACCTGGCGGAACGGCCCGGCGGGCTGCGGACCGTCCGGCTGACGGTCCGGCCGCGCACGCCGGTTGTCACGGTGATCGGCGCGCCGGCCGAGCTGCTGCTGTGGACCTTCGGCAGGACGGGCGCGGCCCACGTCAGGCTGGAGGGCGCGGAGGCAGACGTGGCCGCGCTCCGGCAGGCCAGCTGGGACGTCTAGGATCGAAACGGAGACATAATGGCTGGTGTCCTAGGCATCGACATCGGCGGCACCGGGATCAAGGCCGCGCCGGTCGACGTGGCCGCCGGGCGGCTGCTGACCGAGCGGGTAAAGCTGCCCACCCCCCGCCCGGCCTTGCCGGACGCGATGGCGCCGCTCGTCCGCCAGCTTGTCGACCACTTCGCGTGGCAGGGCCCGATCGGGATCACCTTTCCCGGCGTCGTCTCGGCCGGGACGATCAGGACGGCGGCCAACCTGGATCCGGGCTGGATCGGCGTGGACGCCCTGGCATTCCTCGGCGAGGCGACCGGGCAGCCGGTGACGGTACTGAACGACGCCGACGCCGCCGGCGTCGCCGAGATGCGGTTCGGTGCGGGGCAAGGCCAGGCGGGCACCGTGCTGCTGCTCACGCTCGGCACCGGGATCGGCAGCGCGCTGTTCTACAACGGCGTGCTCGTTCCCAACACCGAGTTCGGGCATATCGAGATCCATGGCAAGGACGCCGAGGAGCGTGCCTCCGAGCGCGCGCGCGAGGAGCAGGACCTCAGCTGGGGCAAGTGGGCCGACCGGGTCGATACCTACCTGGACAAGATGGAGGCCCTGCTCTCGCCCGACCTGATCATCATCGGCGGCGGTATCAGCAGGAAGTCGGGCAAGTTCCTGCCCAGGCTCACGCTCATGGCCCGGGTGGTGCCGGCGGCCCTGCAGAACGACGCGGGGATCGTGGGCGCCGCAATGGCTGCGGTGGGCGGAGGCAGCTGAGCCGCCGCCTATTGCCGCTCCACAGGATGTTCACCGTCTAGACCTTTATCGACAGATTCCATTCATAGCGCCCGGTCACTATTGCTCCGTCCTGACCACGTTGGTCACGAACTCGGAGGGGAATAGTGCGGAACAAGAAGACACTCGCCGTCACCGCGGCGGCGCTGAGCGGCGCACTGCTGGCGGCCGGGGGCTCAAGCGGCGGCTCCGGCGGCGCCAGCGGCGGCACGGACTGGTCGAAGGTGGCCTCGGTCGCGCAGGGCGGCGGCATGAAGGCGCTGATCGCCGCGGCCAAGAAGGAAGGGGGGCTGAACGTCATCACGCTGCCCGCCAACTGGGCCAACTACGGCACCATCATGAAGGACTTCACCGCCAAGTACGGCATCAAGATCAACGACGCCAACCCCGACGGCTCGAGCCAGGACGAGATCAACGCGATGGTGCAGCTCAAGGGCCAGTCCCGGGCTCCCGACGTGCTGGACACGGGCACCGCGTTCGCGATCAAGGCCGATCAGGAGAAGCTGCTCGCCAAGTACGAGGTGGCGGCGTGGAACGACATCCCCGCGGCGGAGAAGTCCACCGACGGGGACCTGGTACGGCGACTACGGCGGCTACGTGGCGATCGGTTACGACGCCAGGAAGGTGACGGTCCCGCCGACGTCGCTCAAGGACCTCGCCAAGCCCATTTACAAGCACGAGGTGGGGATCAACGGCAACCCGGCCGAGGCGAGCGCGGCTTCTCCGCGGTCTACGCCGCAACCCTGCCAACGGCGGCTCGCTCGGCAACATCGAGCCGGGCGTGGCCTTCTTCGCGAAGCTGAAGAAGGAAGGAAACTACGTGCCGGTCACCGCGGGCCCGACGACCGTGCAGAGCGGCCAGACGCCGATCGTGGTGTGGTGGGACTACCTGCTCGCCTCTGAGGTCGGTGCCACCGACCCGAACTTCAAGATCGTGATCCCCAGCGATGCCAGCTACGCGGCGTACTACGACCAGGCCGTCAACGCCGAAGCGCCGCACCCGGCGGCCGCGCGGCTCTGGGAGGAGTACCTGTACTCGGTGACCGGCCTGAACCTGTGGCTGCAGGGCAAGGCACGCCCGGTCGAACTGCCCACCATGATCGCCAACGGCCCCGTGGACAAGGCGGCGAACGCCGCGCTCCCGCCGGCGCCTTCGACACCGCTGCAGTTCCCGTCTCAGGCGCAGGAGTCGGCGGCTGAGGCAGTTGTCGCCAAGCAGTGGGCATCCACAGTCGGCGGATGACCACCCAAGTAGCGCCAGCGGCCGCCCGGTCCCCTCGGGGATCCGGGCGCGGCCGCCAGGCGGCGGTCCCCTACCCTGCTGCGCCGGGCGCGTGACCTTGGCCGGCGTCGTGCCGTTCACCGGCTACGTGCTGGTCGGCCTGGTGCTGCCGATGGGCGCGATCCTGATCGGCGCGTTCAAGACGCCGATCTCCGGCCGGTTTACGCTGCGCAACATTCACGTCGCCAGTCATGGCATCTACCTGCACGGATTTGCCGTCAGCATGGAGCTGTCGCTCATCGCCTCCGTGGTTCCCGGCATCCTCGGGTTCCTGGTCGCATACGCGATCTTCACGGCCCGCCGCGGCTCGTTGCTGCGGCGGGTCACGATCACGGCATCGGGAGTCTTCGCGAACTTCGGCGGCGTGCCGCTGGCCTTCTTGTTCATCGCCACCCTGGGCAATACCGGGCTGGGCATCCGCTGGCTGACCGGTATCGGGTTCAACCCGTACGACAACGGGTTCGACCTGTACGGCCTCGGCGGGGTGGCGCTCGTCTACATGTACTTCCAGATCCCGCTCATGGTGCTTGTCATCCTGCCGGCCTTCGAAGGACTGCGGCCCGCCTGGCGCGAGGCCGCGCAGAACATGGGCGCGAACGCCTGGCAGTACTGAAGGCGTGTCGGCATCCCGGTGCTGGCTCCTTCCGTGCTCGGGGCCATCCTGCTGCTGTTCGGCAGCGCGTTCTCCGCCTACGCCACGGCCGAGGCCGTGACCAGCGGCACCATTCCGCTGACCTCGATCCAGATCGGCTCGTTCCTCAACGGCAACGTGCTGGCCGGCCAGCAGAATGTCGGCTTCGCGCTCGGCCTCGGGATGGTGGTCATCATCGCGATGGTCATGCTCGTCTACGCCTACCTCCAGCGCAGGGCAGCACGATGGCTGCGGTAACCGACGCGGCCAGTCCGCCGACGAGGACCGCGGCGGCCCGGGCCGGCCGACGGCGCAGCCTGCCGGTCTGGCGGTGGGTCATCCTGCTCGGCGCGGGCATCTACTTCCTGATACCGCTGTACGCGGCGCTGCGGTTCTCCGGGTTCGGCACGTTCGGTCAGGTCTTCAGCCAGGTGGGCTTCTCCGACGCGCTCATCCTGTCGGTGAAGCTGGCCGTCGTCACCACGGCGGCGACCCTCGTGCTAATGGTGCCGACCACCATCTACGTGCACCTGCGGCTGCCGAGGATCCGGCCGCTGCTGGAGAGCATCACGATCCTGCCGATCGTGATCCCCCCGGTCGTGCTGATCCTCGGCGTCCTCGACGTATCGCCCCCGAGCCTGAAGGGGACGCCCTACCTGCTGGCCCTCATCTACGTGGTGCTGGCGATGCCGTTCGCGTACCGCTCGCTCGACGCCGGGCTGCGGGCGCTCGACCTGAAAACCATTGTCGATGCGTCCAACTCGCTCGGGCCGGCTGGCCGGTCACGCTGTGGCGGGTCATCCTGCCGAACCTGCGCACGGCGGTGTTGTCGGCCACGGTGCTGACGGTCGCGCTGGCACTCGGCGAGTTCACGATGGCCAGCCTGGACCAGTACCAGACCTTTCCCGGTGTGGATCGTGAACTTCGACCAGACCAGCGGGCCAGTCTCGGTCGCTTCTGGCTGCGGCAAGACCACGGCGCTGCGGATACTCGCCGGGTTCGAGATCGCCGACGCCGGCTCGGTCACGGTGAACGGCAAGGACATCTCGCCGGTCCCGGCCGCCAAGCGCGACATGGGCATGGTGTTCCAGAGCTACAGCCTGTTCCCCAACATGTCCGCGATGGAGAACGTGGGGTTCGGGCTGCGGATGCGGCGCATGGCGGCCGCCGAGCGCAAGCGGCGAGCCGGCGAGCTGCTCGAGATGGTCGGGCTCACCGAGCACGCCAGGCACTACCCGCACCAGCTTTCCGGCGGCCAGCAGCAGCGCGTCGCGCTGGCCCGCGCGCTGGCCATCGAGCCACAGGTGCTGCTGCTCGACGAGCCGCTGTCGGCGCTCGACGCGAAGGTCAGGCTCCAGCTTCAGGAACAGATCAGGTCCATGCAGCAGCGGCTCGGGACGACGACGCTCTTCGTCACCCATGACCAGGAGGAGGCCCTGTCGATGGCCGACCGGGTCGGCGTGATGAAAGAAGGCAAGCTGGAGCAGATCGCGATGCCCGACCACCTCTACGCGCACCCGGCCACGGCCTTCGTCGCCGAGTTCGCCGGCACGATGAACCGCGTTCCCGGCGAGCTCACCGACGCCGGCCAGGTCCGCGCGCTCGGCACCGTGGTGCCCGTGCACGGCGACCAGCCGGGCGGCGCGCTCACCGAGGTCGACGTGCTCGTCCGGCCCGAGGGGCTGAAGATCGAGGCGGTCCCCGGCGGCAACGGCATCGTGACCGGCCGGGCCTTCCTGGGCTCGGTGACCAGGATCAGCGTGCGGTTGTCCGGCGACGTGACCGTCAAGGTCGACCATCCGAGCGCCGACGCCGGGAGTTTCGCGCCGGGAACCTCGGTGCGGATCAGCCTGCCAGGCGCGGCCGTCCTCGTCACCCAGCGCCGGTGACCGCGCAGCCGGGCACGGCTACTCCCAGCGCAACGTGGACGACGGCACCGCCTACTACGCCTTCGACCACGGCGTCGTGCGCTGCGAGGTGCTCGACACCGTCAATCCGCACGGCGCCCGGCCGGGCTCACCGGACGCGACCCGCGACGTGATCTTGCTGGTCGACTGGCCCCGTCCCTGACACCAGCGACCGGACCGCGAGCACGATCACCGCCAGCGCGCACAGGTCGAAGATCGCGGCCGTGCCGAACGAGCTGGCTACCGCGTGGGTAACGGCATCGTGCACCCGTGCGATCGAACCGGCGCCGGGCAGCGGATGCCGGGCCGCGGTCTTGCGGGCGCTGCCGAACACGGTGACGAGGATCGCCAGGCCCAGCGCCCCGCCTACCTGCTGGGTGACGTTCACCATGCTGGATGCCGCGCCGGAGTCCTCCGGGCGTACGCCCGCCAGGGAGGCCATGGTCAGCGGCACGAACGTGACTCCCATGCCGCCGCCGATCAGCAGCATCGGACCGAGGATCCCGTGCAGGTAGTCCGTGCCGGGCGCGATCTGGGTCAGCCAGGTCATGCCGGCCAGGACCGGCAGCAGCCCGGCCACCATCAGCGGCTTGGGACCGAACCGCGGGACCAGGCGCGGAGCGAGCCGCGAGACGGCGAACAGCGCCGCGGTCATGGGCACGAACGCGACCCCGGCCCGCAGCGGGCTGAACCGCAGGATCTCCTGGATGTACTGGGTGAGGAAGAAGAACATCCCGAACATGCCCGCCACCAGCAGCAGCCGCGCGACATAGGACGCCGCCCGGCTGCGGTCGGCGAAGAGCCGCAAGGGCGTGATCGGCTGCGGGCTGCGGCTCTCGTTGACCACAAAGGCGGCAAGCAGCGCCGCGGCCGCCGCGAACGCCGCGAGCGTCGGCCGGTCCGTCCAGCCGCTCGACGCCACGCGGATGAACGCGTAGACCAGCGCGGACATCCCCGCTGTCGACGTCAGGGCGCCGACGATGTCGAACCGGCCTGGCTGGCGGGCCGACTCGGGCAGGACATGAGGCGCGGCCAGGAGCACCGCGGCGCCGATCGGCACGTTGACGAACAAGACCCACCGCCAGGATGCCCATTCGGTGATCATTCCGCCGAGCACCAGGCCGAGTGACGCGCCGCCCATCATCACGGCGGTGAAGATGCCGAGCGCCCTGGTCCGTTCCCGGCCCTCGGGGAATCCGGACACGATGGTCGCCAGGACCGCCGGCGAGGCGATCGCGCCGCCGACGCCCTGGACGGCGCGCGCGGCCAGCAGCCACGCTGCCGAGGTCGCGAAGCCTCCGGCCAGCGAAGCAGCGGTGAACACCGCGATACCGGCCAGGAACATCCGCCGCCGGCCGAGGATGTCGCCGGCCCTGCCGCCGAGCAGCAGCAGCCCGCCAAAGGTCAGCGAGTAGGCGTTGAGCACCCAGGCCAGGCTCGGAGCTGAGAAGTGCAGGCCGCTGGCGATGCTCGGCAGGGCGATGTTCACCACGGTCAGGTCGAGGACGATCATGAGCTGGGCGCACAGCACGACGGCGAGGGTGACGCCCCGCCGGTCGCGGCGCCGAGTCGGTGGTGCAAGGCTAGCCGTCGTGAGCTGCGTGATCGAGGAGGTAGACACGGGTTCCTTCCCGGCAGGATGCGTCGGTGCCGTTGGCCCAATGAGTCGCCAACGTGACTGGAGCGAGCTACTATCTATTCGGAGGATCCCTCCGGTAACTATACGGAGGCTACCTCCGTTTTGCAACCCGAGCAGGTGAACGCGATGAAGGCGACCGGACCCGCCGCCAAGGCCAACGTCGACCGAGGCATGCGCGCGGACGCCAGGCGCAACTACCAGCGGCTGCTCAGCGCCGCCGCGGCCGCGTTCGCCGAGCACGGAGCCGACGACGTCTCCCTGGAGGAGATCGCCCGCCGCGCCGGCGTCGGGATCGGCACGCTCTACCGGCACTTCCCCACGCGCCAGGCGCTGCTCGAGGCGGTCTACCGCGACCAGGTCGACGCGTTGCGCGCGCGCGCCGACGAGTTGCTCGGGTCCCTGCCGCCCGATGCTGCCCTGGCCGCATGGCTGCGGGACCTGCTCGAGTTCGGCCGCACCAAGCGGAGGCTAACGTCCGCGCTGCTGACCACGCTCAGCAAGGACTCCGAGCTCATCTCCTCCTGCAGCAGCGTGATGCGCGGAGCGGTGACCGATGTGCTCACGCGCGCGCAGCAGGCCGGGGCCGTCAGGGCCGACGCCGACCCGACGGACCTGCTGCGGCTGGTCCACGCGATCAGCCTGACGACCGACTGGACTCCGGTTGATCACGGGCAGGCCGATCGGCTGCTCGCCCTCGTCCTCGACGGGCTGCGGATCCAGCCAGCTGACGGCCGGCAGCCAACTCCTTACGTGATCGAGCAATGACGAGGTAACCAGTGCCACCGTGGGCACCGGCTACCTGCCGGGCCGGCATTTCGTGCCTGCAAGCCTCTAGGTGCTCACTACCTGCGGGAAGGCGACCGGACTGCGATGGCCCGCCTTGTCGACGGCCCGCAGGCCGAACTGCACATTGTCCTTGGAGATGTCGAGCGTGACCGTGGTGATGTTGCCGACGTCGATCGCGTCGGTCCAGTCAGGAGACGTGGTCTCCCGCGTCACGACGAGGTAACCGGCCAGGTTGGGCTCGGGGTTGGCGTTCCAGGTGAGCGTGGTGGTGTTGATGCCGGCCAGGCCGGGGGGCGCCGTCGCGTGGATCTGCAGGTTCTTGGGCGTGGCTGGCGCGGTGGCCAGAGCCCATAGTGCCGCCGCGTTCACCTTGGCGACCCGGGCAATGTAGTCGAAGTCCACGAACTGGATGAGGTCACCGAACTGCACGCCGTTGACCACCTGCGTGTTCTGGTGCTCGTGGGCGAAGTTCTCCCGCGGCTCGGTGAACCTGGCGGCCGCGTAGCCCTGCCCTGGAAGGAGACGTGGTCGCTGGCGCGCAGGTAACGGTCGCGCCGCCAGACCAGCCGGATGTTCATGTCGGTCAGCTCGAACGGCGCCACTTCCTTGACGAACCGGCCAAGCTGGCGCGATACCCCGTCGTTCTCACCGCCGATCGACCGCATGAGCGAGATCTGCCCGGGAGTCGCGGCGGTCGGCACGCCCTCCACGAACAGGCGCAGCGTGTGCGGGTCCGGCTTGGTGCCATCCCGGGCCTGGCTCGCCCCCACGATGTCGTTGCTGAACATGCCCTGCACGTCGTTGCCGGCCGCCGCCATCTGCGCCGCCATGAAGGTCGAGCCGTACAGCCCCTCCTCCTCCCCGGCCACGGTGGCGAACACCAGGGTGCCTGGGAACTGGCGGGTGGCGAACAGCCTGGCGAGCTCGAGCACGACCGCGACCCCGGAGGCATCGTCATCGGCACCGGGGGCGTCGCTGGTGAAATCCAGCACGTCGGTCACCCGGGAGTCGAGGTGGCCGGTGACCACATAGAACCGCTCGGGGGACGCGGTCCCCTTCAGCGTCGCGATGACGTTGGTGATCGTGGTCGGCACCGGTATCCGGTTCGAGACGGGCTGCACGAAGGTCTGCTTCTGCACCGTCATCCGGCCGGACGAGGTGGCGGCGATAGCCTGCATCTGCTCGAAGACCCAGGCCGTGGCCGCGCCGATGCCGCGCACCGGATCGGTCTGGCTGGACGCGGTGTGCCTGGTGCCGAACTGAGTCAGCCGCAGCACCGTGGCCCGGATCCGGGCGGGATCCACCTTGAGCAGCATGGCCACCAGGGCTGGATCTGGACTGGGCCCGGTGAGGGCAGAAACGGTGACGGCCTGCGCGGCGCTGGCCGGCGCCGCCAGCGAGACGACGGGCGCAGCGACCGCGGTAGCGGCGGAGGCGGATAGGAACGCACGGCGGCTAGGGCCATTGCGGCCCAGAACATCATTGTTCTCCATGCCCCGAATCAACGACGGAACCGGTCAATAGTCAAGCTATTGTGCCGATTTGCCGGCATCTGTGTGCGGCGGCGCGGCCTGCTCCTGCCGCATCCACTCGGCCCTGCTCAGCCCGTACTCGACATCGCCCAGGTCATCACCCTCGATCGGGTACGGCCATGGCTGATGGAACGCCCGAACCAGGCTCATGCCTGACTTCTCCATCACCCGGCGGGAAGCAAGGTGCACGGCCATCGTCTCGGCGACCACGCGCTGCACGCCGAATTCGGCGAAGCTCTTGCGGATCACCGCCCGGGATCCTTCGGTGGCGTACCCCTTGCCCCAGGCCGACCTGCGCAGCCGGTAGCCGAGCTCGACCTCGCCCGGAGCAGAGTCCTCGCGCGGCCGGAGGTGAAACCACCCCAGGAACTCCCCGCTTGACCTCTCGACAGCCGCCCAGAAGCCATACCCCTCGAACTCCTCGTAGTAGCCAAGGAATGTGGGCAGGACCTCGCCTTCGATCGTGTCGCGCGAGGTAGGAAGGCCCCCCGTGACGAAGTGCATCACCTCGGGATCGGCGTCCAGGCCGACAAGACCGTCTAGATCGGCCATGGTGAACCGGCGAAGCACCAATCGCTCGGTTTCCAGGAACACCCGCATCAGCGCGATCCTTTCCGGCGCCTCACGCTACCGCCCGCCGCCGGCCGCCGGTCTCCCATTTCTTTCGGTAACCTCCGCTCGGGGTGTGCACCGCAGGCCCGGCTGTTAGGTCTTGCAATCGGCGTGTCGGGGCTTGAACGTCGGTGGGTGATGCTACGATTCGATTGTACGTTCTAGAGAGACGGCGCCACCGGGATCGGCGTAGATTCTGAATTCAAGGTGAAGGACTCCCTGGTCAAGGGAGCAGTTTTCCCGGCTGGTCGGCCCTCCGTTCCGTGACCGGCGCCGCGACCGCATCGCGGCCGCGGACCTGAATAATCCCGCAGTTCTCCGTCCTCAGTCCTCGCCCGTTCGCGGTCCGTCGCCGCGTCCTGGCTGCCATTGGGAGGTGATGTCTCGTGGCTGTTCCAGGTCCCCATCCTGGCGGTCGTCCGCCTGACGGCCTTCGGCCTGATCTGGGTAGCGCGGCCGATGGGGCATCCGGGAGTAGTTGGTTCGCTCCGCTGCTCGGCCCTGATCGCCGTGGCGCGGGCTCGCCGCCGCTGGACGCCGCTGCCCCGGCCCGGTCCGGCTCCCCCTCCTGGTCCGATCCTGCTCCCGCCGCACCCGGCAGGCCGCCTCTCCCGGCCCAACTCCCCGCGCCGTCGTCCGCGGGTGAGGCGATGGGAATGGTCCTGGCGGGGCTGGGCTGGCTCGCACGGGCCGACGTGGCGTCGCTGCCGGTGCCGGTGCAGGCGCAGTGCCTGCGCGAATTGGAACGTGCCCAGTCGGTGCACAGCGCGGTCCGGGCGGGCGTGTTGGCGGCGTTCGTAGCCCAGGCCGGGCACGAGGACGATGGGCAGGGGTCGCCTCGGACGTGGTTGACCTGGCAGACCCGCATTACCCGCCCGGCGGCTCACGCGGCGATGGCCGCGGTTCGCCGCCTGCGGGAACATGCGGCTATCCATGCGGCGCTGGCCGCCGGTGAGGTGTCTACGTCGTGGGCCAGGCAGATCGTCGGGTGGACCGATCTGCTGCCCGCCGAGGCTCGCGGCGACGCGGATGTGATCTTGCTGGCCGCGGCGCGGGGCGGAGCCGACCTGGCGGACCTGGCCCAGCTCGCCGAGGAGATCCGCCGCCGGACCGCGCGCCCGGACCGGGACCGGGGCGACGGGTTCGCCGACCGGGGCCTGCGGCTGGCCACCACCCTCGGCGGCGCGGGCAAGCTGCACGCCGACCTGACGCCCCGGTGCGCTGCCGCCCTAGCCGCCGTGCTGGAGTCACTGGGCAAGAAGGTCGGCCAGGAAGATGACCGGACCCGCCCGCAGCGCGACCACGACGCCCTAGAGGAGGCATGCCGGCGTTTGCTGGCCTCGGGGTGCCTGCCGGACCGGGCCGGCCAGCCGGTCCACCTCCAGCTCAACATTGGCCTCGACCAGCTCCTTGCTGGCGCGGGCACGTCCGGCGGCACCGGCCCAGGAGGCGTCCCGATACCGCCGGGCCCGGTGCTGCCCGGCCCGGCGGCCGGGCCCGGGGACGACTGCGACGCCGCCGTTGCCCCGATCGTCACCGGGCGGGTCGACCATGACCTCCTCAACCAGCTCGCCGGCCGCCTCACCTCCGGCCCCTGGGCCGCCTACCTCCCCGGTCGGCACCCCTGCGACCCCAGCTGCGGCACTCACCGCGGCGCCAGCGAAGGCAGCCAGCACGACAGCGGGCCGGGCGGCGGCGGGACACGCGGCGCCACCTGGACAGGCAGGAGCGAGCGAGGCGAGGAGTTGTCCTGGGCCGCCGCCCGGGAGCTGATCCTGCGCCACGCGATTGCCCTGCTATCGGGCCCCGGCGGCCTCGCCTCGTGGCTGCGCACCGGCACCCTGCCCGCCCCCGCCGCCTCGATCAGCCTGCCCCTGGACGTCGGCGCCGTCACCGACATCATCCCGCCCCACCTGCGCCGGGCGATCATCGCCCGGGACCGGCACTGCGCCGCCCCCGGCTGCGACCAGCCCCCGGCGGCGTGCCATGTGCACCACGTCATTCCCCGCAGCCGCGGCGGCACCACCAGCCTGGGAAACTGCGTGCTTTTGTGCAGTTTTCACCATTTGATCATGATCCATCGGTGGGGCTGGTCCATCGTCCTGAACGCGGACGGCACCACCACGCTCACCAGCCCCGACGGCCGTACCCTGCGCAGCCACAGCCCACCCACCGCGGCCTAGCCGGGTGGGCCGCCGGGACCATCGGGTCGGTCATCGGGTGCCGCTCAGGCCCAGCAGCGGGAGCAGGCCGGCGATTCCGTCAAGCACATCCGGAGCTCCTGCCTTCTCCAGCTCCTCCCTGCTCCCCGACCCGGTCAGCACGCCGGCGACCACCCCGGCTCCGGCGCGCAGGCCGGACTCGACATCACTCGCCGTGTCGCCGGCCACCGCGAGCTCGCTGACCGCTCCCCCGCGCAGCCGGAGCAGGGCGGTCAGCGGGAGGTCGGGCCAGGGCCTGCCCCGGCCCGCGTCGGCGGGCGACAGCGCGAGGTCGATCAGCGGGCGCCAGCCGAGCGCGTCCAGCACGACGTTCCTGGTCGCGGGCGAGAAGCCGGTGGCGAGGCAGATCTTGATGCCCGCGTCGCGCAGCGCGGCAAGCGTCTGCTCCGCATCGGGCAGCGGCGCGATCTCACCAGCCGCGACGATCCGCGCGTAGTGCCCCTCGAACGCGCCGTTGGCCGCCGCGGCCGACGTCTCTTCACCCAGGATCCGCCGGAACACCTCGATCTTCGACTGACCCATGGTGACCTGCACGATCTCGGCCGCCCTGTCGTATCCCCGCGCGCCGGGGACCGGCCCGAACTGCTCCATCGCCGCGCGGAACGCGGCCATCACGCTGCCCTCGTCGGCGACGGTTGTTCCGGCCATATCCAGGCACGCGACGCTGATCCTGACTGCCACGGGACTCCTTTCATGATGGCGGACTCCGCGGAGGGGATTCCGGCCGTGCGTCCCGCCGCACCGGCTCAAGCGGCGAGGGTCTGCTCGGCGATCGCCGGCGCCAGACCCCGGCCGCCGGGCCCGGTCACAAGCACGACGCCGGGCGCGACCTGCGAGCGATGGTAGATCTCCGGTCCGGTGACCTGGCTGTAGACGCCCGCCCAGCGCAGTCTGGTGGACGGCAGGGGCGTCTCGAGCAGGCACTCGGCCCTGGCGCGCAGGTGGTCGTAGGGCCGCTCGTCCACGTCGAAGGCGAACGGTATATGGCCCTTCTCGGCCGGAGTCCCGGAAATTGTCCGTACCGAGTCAACCGCGCGATGATGACGCGACGGTGAACGGGGACGGGCGGTGCGATGTCCTGCCTGCAGGCGTGATGGCGGCCCTCGGCACAGGCATCGTGCCCGGCTACGGCCCTGGGTAGGCCCGGAACTGCGGCCCGGGGTTCGGCGCGGCGTACACCTGCGCGGCCCGTCGTTCACGCAGCGCGCCGATCAGGACGATCCCCCCGGCGACGGCGCAGGCCGCCAGCGGCCAGAACGCGACCGCGGGGAACGAGCCGACGGTGGGCCAGACCGCCGCGGACGTGTCGCCGGCCAGCGCGATCGGCGCGTGCAGCAGCGTGCCCTGGTGGGTGGTGAGCAACTGCCGGTTGAACTGGCCGAATCCCTGACGCTCGCCGATCCAGCGGGCCGCGGTGCCGGCCCCGGCGCTGCCGGCCAGGATCGCTGCCATCGGCACCGGCCCGTACCGCCTGACCGCCAGCATGTAGCCCGCCAGGCCGATGATCAGCCCGCCGGCCACGCCGATCAGGCAGTACCAGGCGTCGGCGGCGATGAACGCCGTCGTCTCGGGATTGACGACATCGGCCGAGCCCTTGGCTACGACGACGTAGAGCGGCCTGGGCGCCAGCGCGGCCCAGGCGAGGCCGCCGGCCAGCCCGAGCGCCGCGCTGGCGACCAGGATCGCCAGCGAGGGGAGCAGGCCGCCGGCCGGCGACGTCTGACCGCCGGCGCGCACCGCCGGGCCGCCGGGCCCGGGTGGATAAGGAAGCTCACGGGTTGTCGACATTGCCGAACAGCGTAGTTGACCCCGGCGGATGCTCCGTCGGCGGCCAGCGCCGACGGGCGGCCGCCGAGCCGGGCGGATCGCGCCAGGGCTTTCCTAGCCCAGGCAGGCCGGGCCGAGCAGCTGCTTCAAGTCCGCGACCAGCGACGGCGACGGGCGGACCCGCAGCTTGTCGTCCAGCTTGAGCACCTTCCCCCGGCTTCCGCTCAGCAACCGCAGGTGCACCTGGAGCGCGCCCGGATGGGTGCGCAGTACCTCTCTGAGCCGCTCGACGACGGGCGGCACGCAGCGGGACTCAAGTATGGACACCACGAAAGGGCCGGACTCCCCGGCCGCCAGCTCGGCGGGCTTAAGCTCCATGGCAACCAGCTTGGGCACCTCCTCGCGCCGGTCGAGCCTGCCCCGCACGAACACGATCGTGTCCTCGACCACCAGGTGCATGCACGCTTGGTAGGTCGCGGGGAAGAACAGCACCTCGATCGCACCCTCGAGGTCCTCCAGCGTGGCCGCCGCCCACGGGCTGCCCTGCCTGGTCACCTTCCGCTGGACGCCGGACAGGATCCCGCCGAGGGTGACGACCTGGCCGTCGCCGCGGTCGCCGCGCGCAGTCCGCTCGGGCTCGTCGGCGGAGCCGAGCAACTGCACGACCGAGCAGTCGGTCTCGGCTGCGAGCATGTGCTCGAGCCCGAGCAGCGGGTGGTCGGAGACATACAGGCCGAGCATCTCCCGCTCGAATCCGAGCAGCGTGGACTTGTCCCACTCCCCGTCGGGTACCGGGATGTCGAAGGTCGCCGCGTTATCCTCGTCGTCACCGAACAGCGAGTCCTGGCCCATGGCCTCGTTGCGCTTGACGTCGATCACGGCGTCGATGGCCTGCTCGTGGATCATCAGCATGCCCCGGCGCGGGCTGCCCAGCGAGTCGAAGGCCCCCGCCTTGATCAGCGACTCGATAACGCGCTTGTTGCAGACGTTGACCGGGACCTTGCGCAGGAAGTCGGAGAAGCTGGTGAACGCGCCCTTCGATGTCCGCGTGGCCACGATGGACTGGACCACGGCGCCCCCGACGTTGCGCACGGCTGCCATGCCGAACCTGATGTCGGTGCCCACCGGGGTGAAGTACGCCGTCGACGCGTTCACGTCGGGGGGCATGACCTTGATCCCCATCCGGCGGCACTCACTGAGGTACAGCGCCGACTTGTCCTTGTCGCCGGCGACCGAGGTCAGCAGCGCGGCCATGTACTCGGTCGGATAGTTGGCCTTGAGGTAGGCGGTCCAGTAGGCGACCATGCCGTAGCAGCTGGCGTGCGCCCGGTTGAACGCGTAGTCGGAGAACGGGACGAGCACGTCCCAGATTGTCGTGATCGAGTGCTCTGAGTACCCGTTCGCGCGCATACCGGCCGCGAACGGCTCGAACTCCGCGTCCAGGATCTCCTTCTTCTTCTTCCCCATGGCCTTGCGCAGCAGGTCCGCCTTGCCGGGCGAGTAGCCCGCAAGCACCTGGGCGCACGCCAGCACCTGCTCCTGGTAGACCAGCAGGCCGTAGGTGTCGCCGAGCACGCCGGCCAGCGGCTCGGCCAGTTCGGGGTGGATCGGGGTGACCGGCTTGCGGCCGGTCTTGCGGTCGGCGTAGTCGTTGTGCGCGTTCGCGCCCATCGGGCCGGGCCGGTACAGCGCGTTGACAGCGGAGATGTCGGCGAACCGGTCGGCGCGCATGGACCGCAGCAGGGCTCGCATCGGCCCGCCCTCGAGCTGGAACACGCCGAGCGTGTCGCCGCGGGCCAGCAGGTCGTAAGTCGGCTTGTCGTCGAGTGGAAGCGTCTCGACGTCGATGGCGACGCCACGGTTCGCGTGGATGCCGGCGAGCGCGTCGTCGAGTACGGTCAGGTTGCGCAGGCCGAGGAAGTCCATTTTGAGCAACCCGAGATCCTCGCAGCTCGGGTAGTCGAACTGGGTGATGATCGCGCCGTCGGCGTCCCGCCTCCACACCGGCACGTGGTCGAGCAGCGGCTCGCTGCTCATGATCACCCCGGCCGCGTGCACGCCGGCCTGCCTGATCAGGCCCTCGAGGCCGCGTGCCGTCTCCAGGACCTGCTTGACCTCGGGCTCGGCCTCGTACAGGGCCCGGATCTCGCCGGCCTCGCCGTACCGCGGATGGTCAGGGTCGAAGATGCCGGACAGCGGCACGTCCTTGCCCATCACCGCGGGCGGGAACGCCTTCGTAATCCGGTCCCCGAGCGCATAGGGGAAGCCGAGCACCCGCGCCGAGTCCTTGACCGCCGCCTTGGCCTTGATCGTGCCGTAGGTGATGATCTGGGCGACCCGGTCATCACCGTACTTCTCGGTGACGTACCTGATCACGTCGCCGCGCCTGCGCTCGTCGAAGTCGATGTCGATGTCGGGCATGGACAAGCGCTCGGGGTTGAGGAAGCGCTCGAACATCAGCCCGAAGGCGATCGGGTCCAGGTCCGTGATGCCCATCGCGTACGACACGATCGACCCGGCCGCCGAGCCGCGGCCCGGCCCGACCCTGATGCCGTTGCTCTTGGCCCACATGATGAAGTCGGCGACGACGAGGAAGTAGCCGCAGAACCCCATCTGCTCGATGACGCCCATCTCGTACTCGGCGCGCCGCCTGCGCTCGTCGTCGTAGCCCGCGGGGAACCTGCGGTCCATCCCGGCCCAGACTTCCTTGCGGAACCAGGTCAGCTCGGTCTCGCCGGGTGGCAGCGGAAAGTCCGGCATCAGGTTTGCCTTGGTGAACTCGACCTCGGCCCGCTCCGCGATCAGCAGCGTGTTGTCGCAGCCTGCCTGCCAGGCCTCGTCGTCGCTGATCGCGCGCATCTCGGCCGGGCTCTTAAGGTAGTAGCCGTTCCCCTCGAACTTGAACCGCTTCGGATCGGCCATGTTCGTGCCGGTCTGGACGCACAGCAGCACCTCGTGCGCTTGCGCGTCGCCCGGGGCGACGTAGTGTGCGTCGTTGGTCACCACGTAAGGCAGCGCCAGCTCGGCGGCGATTCGCCGCAGCCCGTCACCTGACCGCTGCTCGACCGCCAGGTCATGGCCCATCAGCTCGACGAAGAAGTTACCCGGGCCGAATATGTCGCGGTATCTCGCCGCGGCCTCGAGCGCCTGGTCGTACTGGCCGAGCCTGAGCCTGGTCTGCACCTCGCCGCCGGGGCAGCCGGTGGTCGCGATGATCCCCTTGGCGTAGCGGGCGAGCAGTTCGGAGTCCATCCTCGGCTTGCGGAAGTAACCCTCGATCGATGCCAGCGAAGACAGCCGGAACAGGTTGTGCATGCCCTCGGTGGTCGCGGCCAGCAGGGTCATGTGGGTGTACGCCCCGGCACCCGAGACGTCGTCGTCCTTCTGGGCGGGCGTGCCCCACCTGACGGGCTGCTTGTGCCCGCGGTGCTCGGGGGCCACGTACGCCTCGGTCCCGATGATCGGCTTGATCCCCGCCTGCTGCGCTTTCTTGTAGAAGTCGTAGGCGCCGTAGACGTTGCCGTGGTCGGTCATCGCGATGGCCGACATGCCGGTGCGGGCGCACTCCGCGAACAGGTCGTCCAGCCGGGCGGCGCCGTCCAGCATCGAGTACTCGGTGTGCACATGCAGGTGCGCGAACCTGCCGTCACGTCCGCGAGCCTCCGTCCCAGCCGGATCCGCCGCCATGAAGTACCGCCTCCTCCAGGCATGCCGCAGGCAAGCCAGCGCTGGGGTCGGTTCGACCCTAACCCACCCCGGCGGGCACGGGCATATGGACGCGCCAGGCAACTAGGACTCGCTGGCGAGAAGTTCCAGACAGGCCGCTAGGTCGGCTGGATAGCCGCTGCTGAACTCCATCCGGCGGCCGTCGTCCGGGTGGGCGAACCCGAGCCCGACGGCGTGCAGCCACTGCCTGGTCACGCCGAGCCTGGCCGCGAGCACCGGGTCGGCGCCGTAGAGCCGGTCACCCACGCACGGGTGCCTGACCGCGGCCATGTGCACCCGGATCTGGTGGGTACGGCCGGTCTCCAGCCTGATCTCGGTCAGGCTCGCGGCCCGGAACGCCTCGAGCGTGTCGTAGTGGGTCACCGCGGGCCGGCCGTCGGCGACCACGGCGAACCTGCCATCTCCCGACGGGTGCCGTGCGATCGGGGCGTCGATGGTGCCGCGGAGCGGATCGGGATGACCTTGCACGAGCGCGTGGTATCGCTTGTCGACCTCGCGGTCCCTGAAGGCCTGTTTCAGCACGCTGTAGGCGTGTTCGCTCTTGGCGACCATCATGAGCCCGGTCGTGTTGGCGTCGAGCCGGTGCACGATCCCCTGCCGCTCGGCGGCGCCGCTGGTGGCGATCCGGTGACCTCCGGCCAGCAGCCCCTGCAGCACGGTCGGCCCATTCCAGCCGGGCGTCGGATGGGCAGCGACGCCGGCCGGCTTGTCGACAACGACGAGGTCGGCGTCCTCGTAGACGACGATCAGGCCAGGCACGACGGCTGGCGGGGGCGAAGCCGGCGGCGGGACGGCCGGGGGGAGCGTCACGTCCAGCCACTCACCGGCCGGCACCCGGTCTGACTTCCCCGCTGGCCTGCCGCCGACGAGAACGGCGCCGGCGCTGATCAGTTCGGCGGCGCGGGTCCTGGACAGGCCGAACATCCTGGCGATCGCCGCGTCCAGCCGCTCACCGTCGAGCCCCTCCGGTACCGGCACCCGGCGATGGCCGGACGCGGTCACGCCGCGCCGCCGCCGCGCGGGTCGTCACCGGGTCGGCCGGGGCGACCGCGACCGCCGTCGCCACCCGAGCTGTCCCCGCCTGTCGTGTCGCCGGTCCCGTCGATCCGCACGCCGCGGACGGCCAGGAACACGGCGAGCGCGCCGCCGCAGACGATGCAGGAGTCTGCCACGTTGAACACCGGCCAGTGCGGCAACTGGATCCAGTCCACCACGTACCCGCGGAATGGCCCTGGAGCACGCACCAGCCGGTCGGTCAGGTTACCGGTCGCGCCGCCGAGCAGCAGCCCGAGCGTGACCGCCCAGGACAGGCTCTGGATCCGCCGCGAGGTGCGCAGGATGAAGACGATCACGCCGACGGCGATCAGCGCGAATACCGCTGTCACTGAGGGGCCGCCGATGCTGAACGCGGCACCCGCGTTGCGGGTTACCCGCAGCTTCAGCAGGCCGCCGAGCAACCTGACCGGTGCGCGGTCGGACAGCATCGCCACGACGACCACCTTCGTGACGATGTCGGTCACGAGAACGGTTACGGCTACCGCGAGCAGCACGACGATCGGGCGGCGGGGCATGCCCGGTGCGTCCGAGGTGGTCATCGTGCCGGAGCGGTCGGTTTCGGTTTCGTTCCCGGTCAGCGCCGTTCCTCCCGCTGCTTGCAGTCCACGCACAGGGTAGCCCGGGGGAAGGCCTTCAGCCTCGCCTTGCCGATCGGCCGGCCGCAGGACTCGCACAAACCGTAGGTTCCCGCCCCGATCCGCGCCAGCGCACGTTCGCTCTGGGCGAGCAGGTCGCGCGCGTTGTGGGTCAGCGAGAGTTCGTGCTCCCGCTCGTAGGTCTTCGTTCCGACATCGGCCTGGTCATCGCCCGCGTTACTGACGGAATCGCCCAGGCGATCGGCGATGTCCGATTCCACCTTGCCGATTTCTGTTCGCAGATCGTCCGCTTCGCCCGCCAGCCGACGCCTGACCTGGCTGATCTCCGAATCTGTCCACGGCCGCTCGCCTTCCCGCACCGGGAAGCCGGCGGCGTCAGACTGTGCGGCTGCGGTCATTCCCCCGCCTCCCTTGGCGCAGAGCTGACGATGATCATGGTTGACAAGCGTCACCGGAGGATAAGTGGTGACGATGCGAATCGCAAACAGGCGGGCAGCGACACGGCCACCGGTCAGTTATCGTGGAGCGCTGCGCGGGCACATACGGGGGCACGGGCACGCGCGGGGGTGCGGTAATGCGGCAGGTAGCGGATGCGCCTGCCGGGCAACGGGTGCCCGGCAGGCTTGCTGATGAGCCCACGGGGCGCGATCTGGCCGCCGTCGAGCGCGAGGTGCTCGGCTGGTGGGCCCGGGCCGGGGTGCCCGACCGCTCGCTGGCCAGGACGGCGGACGGCCCGCCGTGGCTGTGCTACGAGAATCCGCCGGCCGCCAGCGGCATGCCGGGCATGCACCACCTGCCCGGCCTGGCGATCAGGGACATGTACCAGCGCCTGAAGGTCATGCAGGGCTTCCACGTGCCCAGGCGCCGCGGCTGGAACTGCCACGGCCTGCAGGTCGAGGTGCCGGTCGAGAACGAGCTCGGCCTGTCCGGCAGGGCCGACATCGAGGCCTACGGGCCGGAGCGATTCGCCGCCCGCTGCCGTGAGTCCGCGCTGCGCCATGCCGACGCGATGTCCGCGCTCAGCACGCGGATGGGGTACTGGGCGGGCAACGATGCCGCGTGCCGGACCATGGACGCCGGATTCGTCGAGTCCGTCTGGTGGTCACTTCGGCGGATCTTCGACGCCGGCCTGCTGGCGCGCGCCGACCAGGTCGGCCCGTACTGCCCGCGCTGCCAGACACCGCTGTCCGCACACGACATCGGTCGGCCCGATGCCCGCGGTCCGGTCCACGGCACCGCAGTGATCGCGCGGTTCAGGCTCGCTTCCCTGCCCGAGGGGGCGAGCCCGCGGCTGCGCGGCGCCGACCTGCTTGCCCTGGCAGCCGCGCCGTGGACGCTGGCCGCCAACGCCGCGATCGCCGTGCACCCGCATCAGACCTATGCGCTCGCTCGCAGGGCCGGCCAGGACGACCAGGTCATCGTGGCCGAGTCGCAGCTGGGCGAGGTGCTGGGCGAGGACTGGCGGATCGCCGCGCGAGTCACCGGGTCCGAGCTAGCCGGGGCCACCTACCACCCGCTGCTCGACGACGGTGCGCCGGCCGGCCCGCGCCCGGTGATAGAGGGCTACTTCGCCGCGGCGCGCGGCGGCACAGGGCTCACGCACGTAGCCCCCGCCTACGACGAGCAAGGCCGGGCGGCCTGCCTGGCCCGCGGGCTCGGCATACCAGACCCGATCGGGCCGGACGGCCGCTTCGACCCTGGCCTGCCGCTGATCGGCGGGGTGTTCTTCGCCGACGCCGACCAGATCCTGGTCGGCACGCTGTCCGACCGGGGCGTGCTCTTCGCCGCCAGCACACGGGAGCATGACTATCCCCGCTGCCTGCGGTGCGGCGCACCGCTGCTCTTTCGCGCGCAGTCGGCCTGGCACATCCGCACCACCGCGATCATGGACCGGCCGCTTGCGGGAAACCAGCGGATCCGCCGGGAGCCCGGCGACGGCTCTCAGCAGCCAGGTAGCAGGCCGGATCGCGCCTGGCTCGGCGCCGAGGCGGACTGGATGCTGTCCAGGACCAGGTACTGGGGCACGCCGCTGCCGCTCTGGGGGTGTTCGCGCGGTCATGTCACCTGCGTCGGCTCGCTTGCCGAGCTGTCCGAGCTGGCGGGCCGCGACCTGACCGGCCTGGACCCGCACCGGCCGGGCATCGACGCCGTGACGATCATTTGCCCGCACTGCGGAGCGGAGGGCCGCCGGGTGCCGGAGGTGGTCGACGCCTGGTACGACGCGGGGTGGCTACCGTTCGCGCAGCATGGCACGGCCGGCGCGGCCGCGGCGACGGGCGCTGACGCCCGCGGCGACCTGCGGGCCCAACTCGTCGCCGAGAGCGCGGACCAGGCGGCGGAGTGGCTCCGCGCGCTGATGACGGTCGGCGGGCTGGTGCACAGGAAGCCGGCGTTCGGCACCGCGCTGCGGCTCGGGACAGTGCTTGACGACAGCGGACGTCCGATGAGCCGGAGCCTTGGAAACGTGGTCGAGCCGCTGCCGCTGATCGAGCGGTACGGAGCCGACGCGGCGCGGTGGTATTTCGCTGCGGCAGCGCCGCCCGATGCGGCGAGGCAGGTGCCGGACGCAGCGCTCGAGGAGATCGTCACCACCGTGCTGCTCGGCTACTGGAACTCGGCGGCCTTCCTGATCAGGTGCGCTGACGAAGAACCTGGCCAGGGCGGCCACGGGAAACCAGGCGAGCGGGACGTGCCGCCGCCCGCCGCCCGGCCGCTGCTCGACCGGTGGATACTCAGCGAGCTGCACTCCCTGGTGCGCGATGTCACGACCGACCTGGGGGCGTTCGGCTCCGCCGCCGCGTGCGCCAGGATCGCCGACTTCATCGACGCCCTGTCGAGCCGGTACCTGGACCGGTGCCGCCACAGGTTCCTGCAGGACCGGAGCGCCCGCGAGTACCTGGCCGCCTTCGCTACGCTGCACGAGTGCATCGAGGTGCTCACCAGGGTGATGGCCCCGATTACCCCGTTCCTGACCGACCATGTATGGTCGCTGATCTGCTCGCGGCAGCCGGAGGCGCCAGACTCCGTGCACCTGGCGCGGTGGCCGGTCCCCGCGCCTGCGCTGATCGACGACCACCTGGCCGGCCAGGTGGATCGCTTGGCGGCGCCTGGCTAACCGGGACGGCGCGGCCAGCGCTCGGTCGGCTCAGCCGACCTGCAGGCCCGCGGCCTCCTGGTCGGGCTTGCACGCCTTGCACGGCACGCACCCGCCGTCGACGGCGGCCTGCCTGGTCATGATCTCCAGGTCGTCGGCCGTCAGGAACCGGATCAGCTGGCAGTCGCTCCGGTGGTATCTGGTGATACCGGGCACCACGCTGACCTGAGTCGCTCCCCCGCCGCCGACCGCCGCCTCGGCCGGACTGGGCGCCTCGGCCGGACTGGGCGCCTCGGCGGTGTCTGAGCCGCCGCGGGCCGGCGGCCGCGCGCCCTGGTCGTCGCCGCTGTCGGCCCGCGTCCCGCGCTCGGCCACCGCCCGCGGCAAGGTCGCCTGAGTCGCGGCGGCTCCGGTCGCGGCACCGGGGGCCGCCGGGGCCTGGGCCGGAACCTGGGCCGCACTGCCGGGGGCCGCACCAGGTGCGGCGGCTGCTGTGCTGCCCGGTTCGCCCGCCGTCGGCCCGGCGGTCGGCGTGGCCTCCTCCTGCGCGCCCGCACTGGTGCCAGCCGAAGCGGTGCCGGCCGCTCCGGGAACTGCCGGCCTCGCGCCTGCGGCCTTGGCCGACTCGCGTTCCAGCCTGGACGCCCGGTGCGCCCTCGACGGATCGTCGGCCCGGGCAGCGCCCTGCGTCCCGGGCCGGTGCTCGGGCCCCGGCGAGCCGGGTGCTTGCCTGGACGCGCTCGCCCGCTCGGCGGCAGCCTCCTGCATCACGCCCTCGGCCGCAGCCTTAGACCTGGCCGCCGCGGCGTCGATGAGCTGGATAGCCGGGGCAACCTGCTCGGCCGGCTTGTCCGCGGCCCGACCAGCGGCCGCCTGCGCCGCCGTCCTGCCCGGCGTAGCCGGCCCCGCCGACCTGCCTGGCGCCGTCGGGGGGACCGCTGGCTTGGCGCCTGCGGCGGTCCTGTCCTTCGCGCCGCGCCTGGCTGCTGCCGCCGCCCGTTCCGCTTTGTCCCGCTGCGCCGAGTCCCGCTCCGCCGAGTCCCGCTGCGCCGGGTCCCGCTTCCTCGCAGCTCCTGGCTCGGCCGCGGCGCCTCGCCCGGCCGCGGAGGCTGGCGCGGGCGCCGGGCTCGGGCCGCGCGCGGCCGGCGCGCCGGCCCGGTCACCACGCCGACCTGAAGCGGCGGCCTGTCCGGGTGCGCCTGGTGCGCCTGGTGCGCCGGTTGCGCTGGTGTGGACAGCCGCCTGCCCCGCCGCGGCGGCCTGGCCCGCGGCCGCGCTGGACGTGGCTTCCCCGCCGGCCCTGGCCATCCCGCCAGTCTTGGCCGGCTGGGCAACGCTGGACGCCTCGCGGACCTTGCCGTCCTTGCGGGCCCCACGGCCGCGATCGTCCTTGCCGTCCCTGTGACCGCCGAGGTCCGCCTGCCACGCGGCGGCCGGCGCGGCGGCGGCCGGCACGGCGGCGGGTGGCATGGCGGCGGGTGGCCCGGCGGCGGGTGGCGCCGCGGCAAGCCGCCCGGCTCCAGCGGCCTCGACCGCCATGGTTCCGCCGAGGTCGGCAGCCGGCCAGCCGAAGATCTCGTGCCGCGAGATCACGACCACGACGACTAGCAGCAAGAACGCCAGCGCGGCGACGCCGATCGAGATGACCACAAGCAGCAGGCTGCCGGCAGCGACACCCGCTACCAGCAGCCCGATTGCAACGAGCACGACCGACAGGACAACGCCGAACCGGATCACGCTCGAACTCCGCTCGAAAGGCTAGGCCGAGCCAAGGCAGCTCGCCGGCTAGCGGCGGTCGTGCTGACCGCTGTCCGCCGCCGGGTGGTATCCGCCGTTGTGGCCCATCGGCTCGGACATTCCGGGGAACCCTGTACCTGACGGCCCGCCGCCACGCATGTGGCCGGCGCCGACGGGCACCGCGGGCTGCGGGCCGGTGGCGGCGACCGCAGGGAACACGCCGCTGTCGGCAGCGCCCGCCTCCAGGTCGCGCAGCTGGCCTTCCAGGTATGCCTTGAGCCTGCTCCGGTACTCGCGCTCGAACGCTCGCAGGTCATCGACACGCCGCTCAAGCTCCTCGCGGGACTGGACCAGCGAGCCCATCGCCTGACGATGCCGCTCCTGCGCGTCCCGCTCGAGGGACTCGGCTCGTGCCCGCGCGTCGCTGGTGATCTGCTCGGACTGGCGCCGTGCCTTGGTCAGCAGGTCGTCGGCCTCGCGGCGGGCGCGGCTGAGCGTCTCGTCGGCCTCTCGGCGCGCATCGGCGATAGCCTGGTCCGCCGTCTGCTGCGCGAGGGCGAGAACGCGCGCCGCGGTGTCCATGTTGTCCTCGGCCGACGACTTGCGCATCGCCATCGGCTCAGGACGGCGCTCCTGCTCAGCGCGATGCGGCTCGCTCGGCATCAGCTCGGGGCTCTCCATGTGCGGCGAGGTCAGCGGCGCTGCCATCTTGCCGCCGCGGAGCACCTCGGCGAGCTTGGCCCGCAGCTCCTCGTTCTCCTGGATCAGCCGGTCGAGCTCGGCCTCGACCTCATCCAGGAAGGCGTCCACTTCTTCCTCATCGTAGCCAGGCCTGAGCCTGGTCGTGCTGAACTGCTTGTTCCGCACATCCGCGGGCGTCAGTGGCATGTCCATGTCTCCTTGGCGCGTGAGTCCCCTAGGCAGGCTACCTGCATCAGAAGCTGCTTACTACCGATAGCAACACAATGATCACGAGGAACAGCAGCGTGTAGCTGAGGTCTAGGGCAACATTACCGAGCCGCACGGGCCGAAGGTAGCGCCTTAGGAATCTCAGTGGCGGATCAGTCGCGGTGAAGATGACCTCGGCGACGCGCGCCAGGAGCCCGGACGGGCTCCAGGACTTGCTGTAGCTCTGCAGCATGTCGAAGATCAGCCGCCCGATCAGCAGCAGCAGGTACAGCCACAGCACGTAGTAGGCGATCGTGAGGAATACCGTCACGCGGCCGCCCCGCTTTCACCGGGCAAGTCGCGCCGCCGCGCCTGCCGCACTCCCGTCTCATCCGCTCGCATCTGCCTGACCCTTATTGACCATGACTCCGAGTGACCTGAATCTGACCGAACCTAGCTCTGGTTGAAGAAGTCGCGTTCCGCGATCCTCGCCTTGTCCTCCGCCGTCACCTCGACGTTCGCCGGCGAGAGCAGGAAGACCTTGTTCGTGACCCGGTCGATCGACCCGCGGAGCCCGAAGATCAGGCCCGCCGCGAAGTCCACGAGGCGGCGCGCGTCGCTATCGACCATCTCGGTCAGGTTCATGATAACTGGTGTGCCCTCGCGAAAGTGCTCACCTATTGTCCGCGCCTCGTTATACGTGCGCGGGTGCAGCGTGGTGATCCTGGCCAGGTCGGTCGTATGCATGACCTCGGCGACCTGGCGCTGATCGGCCCTGCCGTTGCCGTTGCCGTCCGTTGCCGGGTAGGCGGCATGTGTCTGCAGCACCTCGGCGTGTTCGGGGTACTCGGTGATGTAGTCCCCGTAGTCGTCACCCTCGCCGTACTCGCCGGTGTAAGGATCGTCGTAGCGATGGTCGTCCTCCACCAGGCCGAGATAGACCGCCATCTTGCGCATCGCGCTGGCCATCGTCAGTCCTCCGTCATGCCGCCGTGTAGCAACAGCCGCCGTAGCAAACCTCGGTGCAGCCCAAGCCCACGCCGCGTGCCACGCGTCGGACATTACCTGACGAAGGCTCGCCGGCTGCCGAGCAACGCCGTACCGACACGTACGTGTGTCGCACCTTCTGCGATTGCCTCCTCCAGGTCACCGGTCATGCCGGCCGAAATCATCATTGCTCCCCGATGGGCGGCGCGGACGACCTCGGCGACCTCGGCCAGCCGGCGGAACGCGGGCCGCGGCGGCGCGCCGAGCGGCGCGAGCGCCATCACCCCGCCGAGCACGAGCCCGCTGGTCGCCGCGACCTGGCTGGCCAGCGCGGGAACATCGCCGGGCCGGGCGCCGCCGCGGGTGCCGCCCGGGTCGGGGTCGGGATCCAGGTCGACCTGAATCAGGCAGGTGATGACCCGCCCGGCTGCGCTGGCCCGGCTGCCCAGCGCTTCGACCAGCCGCGGCCGGTCGACCGAGTGAACCACGTCGGCGTACCTGACCACGCTCTTGGACTTGTTCGCCTGGAGCTGGCCGACGAAGTGCCAGCGCAGGGGCGGCCTGAGGTCGGCACACGCCGCCGCCTTCCCGGCCGCCTCCTGATCCCGGTTCTCGCCGACGTCCGTGACGCCCAGCCCGGCCAGCAGCCTGACGTCAGAGGCCGGGAAAGTCTTGGTGATCGCGACCAGCGTGACGTCGCCTGCCGGCCGGCCGGCCGCGGCGCACGCGGCGGCGATCCTGGCGCGCAGCGCAGTCAGGTTCACGCTGAGCTGGTCCACCCTGGCGGTCCCGCTCGTCATCGGGTCATCAGGGCGCGAGCCAGATCAGCCCGGCGAACCGGCCCGTCCTGCCGTCGCGGCGGTAGGAGAACAACTCGGAGGACTCGGCCGTGCACCGCGGGTCGTCGGTGATCCGGCCGACGCCCAGGCCGGCGAGCTGGCCGCGCAGGCCGGCCCGCACGTCGATGCCGGGCGTGCCGGTCCTGGTCACGCACCCCGCCCCGGGCACCAGCGCGGCGACCTCGTCCCGCATCCCGGCCGGCACCTCGTAGCACCGGCCGCAGATCGACGGGCCGATGGCCGCGTGCATGCGGTCGGCCTGGGCGCCCGCCGCCGCCATCGCGGTGACGAGCGCGGGAACCACGCCCGCGGCCAGGCCGGGACGGCCGGCGTGCGCCGCCCCGACGAGCCCGGCCACCGGATCGGCGACCAGCACCGCCGCGCAGTCCGCCCCCAGCGCGCCGAGCGCGACCCGCGGCGAGTCGGTGAAAACAGCATCGGCAACCGGGCTCGCACCGCCATCGGCCCCCGCGGCCACCTGCTGAGTCGGCGATTCGGCGGCAACATAAACCACGTCGGCCCCGTGCACCTGGCGCATCCAGGCCAGCCGGCCAGGTCCTGGTCCGATCGCCCGCAGCACCCGGTCCCTGTTGACGGCCACGGCGCGGGGATCGTCGCCGACACCATCGCTGAGGTTGAGCCCGCGGAAAGGGCCGACGCTGACACCGCCGGCACGCTCGGTGAACAGCACCAGGACGCCGACGCACAGCGGTTGCGGCCGGATCGAGGCTGGCAGGGTATCGTCCGGTGCGCCAGGCCGGGGTCCGCTCGGCCTGCCGCTCACTTGAGGAAGTCGGGCACGTCGAGCTCGTCGTCCTCCTCGAAGACCACCGACCGGCGCCTGGTGCTCGGCGCTTCGCCGCGGCTGCCGTGCCCGGCCGCCGCCTGATGCCCGTCGGCGCTGCCAGGTGGTCCTGAGCCCTCCGCCTGCCTCGGCGCCGGGACCGGCTCGGTCCCTGGCACCACGCCGCCCGGGCCCCCCACGCCTGGCTGCCCGTCCAGTGCGGCCGGCCGCCCGGCATCCGGTTCGGCGCCGGGTGCGCCCGGCTGGCTCGCCTGGACCGTGCTGTCACGCAGTGCGGGCAGCGTGACCGGCCGCCACGGCGCGCCGAAGGCATCCGAGCCCTGCGCTGGCTGGTAGGCCGCCACCGGCCGCCCGGTCCTTGGCCGGCCGGCCTGGGCCTCGTCGAACCCCGCGGCGATCACCGTCACCCGCACTTCGTCACCGAGCGCGTCGTCGATGACGGCGCCGAAGATGATGTTCGCGTCGGGCGCGGCGGAGTTGGCGACGAGTTGCGCGGCCTCGTTGATCTCGAACAGCCCGAGGTCCGAGCCGCCCTGTATGGACAGCAGCACGCCGTGGGCGCCGTCGATGCTCGCCTCGAGCAGCGGGCTCGAGATCGCCATCTCGGCCGCCGCGACCGCCCGGTCGTCGCCGCGCGACGACCCGATCCCCATCAGCGCCGAGCCCGCCCCCGACATCACCGACTTGACATCGGCGAAGTCCAGGTTGATCAGGCCGGGCGTGGTGATCAGGTCGGTGATCCCCTGCACACCGGACAGCAGCACCTGGTCCGCGGCCTTGAACGCGTCGAGCACGCTGACCTGCCGGTCCGAGATCGACAGCAGCCTGTCGTTGGGAATGACGATCAGGGTGTCGACCTCGCTGCGCAGCCGCTCGATCCCCGCGTCTGCCTGCGCCGCGCGGCGCTTGCCCTCGAATCCGAACGGCCTGGTGACGACGCCGATCGTGAGCGCGCCGAGTGACCGCGCGACCTGGGCAACCACGGGGGCGCCTCCGGTGCCGGTACCGCCGCCCTCGCCCGCGGTGACGAAGACCATGTCGGCGCCCTTGAGCACCTCTTCGATCTCCTCGCGGTGGTCTTCGGCGGCCTTGTGGCCGACATCGGGGTTGGCGCCGGCGCCAAGGCCCCTGGTGAGCTCCCTGCCGACGTCGAGCTTGACATCGGCGTCGCTCATCAGCAGCGCCTGGGCATCGGTGTTGATCGCGATGAACTCGACGCCCTTGAGGCCCTCTTCGATCATCCGATTGACGGCGTTGACGCCGCCGCCGCCGATGCCGACTACCTTGATGACCGCCAGATAGTTCTGCGGTGCTGCCACGGAGGGACCAGACCTTCCCGTTCGTTGGCCTATCGCGGGCCTTGCCTGCCGTGCCGACGGGCCGCCGCCCTGCCTGCCGTCAGGCCGACCGTGCCGCTTACCGAGATGCTCCCCCAGGAAGGCACGGCAGGTTCCCGCGATCCAGCATGTCAACCCTCACCCTCAGGTTGAGATTTAGAGTTATGTCAAGCTGCCGACTGATACGGACAGTAGAGTTGCCCGGCATCGCTGGTCAACTAGCCTCGCCGTGACCGGCATCGCGATTCGCGATAATTGGCTGTTGCGCTACCCCCGGCGCGGCGGCCGGCCCGCGCCGCCGCGGCCCTGTTGGCTGGCCTGGCTGCCTGAGCTGCCGGTCACCGCCGTGCCCGGATCGCTCACATCGTAGGAGCGGGCCCCGGTCCGCAGCAGGACGGCCAGCTCGGCGGCCTTCTGCGCCGCACGCCCCTGGCCGCCCCACGCCACGCTCGCGCCGCCGTGCAGGATCAGGATCACGTCGGCGGGCCCGGCCGCGCGCACCCGCGTGACCCGCTGCCGCAGCCAACGCGGCAGGCTCCTGACCACTGCGCCGGCCGCGAGGACGGCGGGATCGCGGCGCAGCGCCCCGGCCGGCCAGGCGGGCGCCCGCAACACGACCAGCCCGGCCGGCGCGACCGATGCCCGGCCAAGTACCACCCCGTAGGAGTCCACCAGCCGGTAGCCGCGGTTCGCGGGCACGGCGAACACGGCGGTCCGCCGCTTCGTCCAGATCACGATCGCGTCCGGCCAGGACCGCGTCACCCTGGCCGCCTGCACCTGCGTGATCCGCTCGACCCGGCGGGCCACCGCCTCCGTGTCGACGCGGATCAGCGGCGTTCCCAGCCTGACCGCGGCCGCGCCGAGCACCCGCGCCCGCGGCACGGCGGAGCCGGTGGTCCGCACCGAGCGCACCACCAGGAAGCTGGAGCCGAGCAGCGCCCAGGCCACGCCCGCGACCAGGGCCGCGGCCGCGAGGCCGAAGAACGCCGACTTCCACGGATCGTGCCTGCCGCGCCAGCTACGCGCGCGCGCGCTCATCCGCCGCTATCCCCGGGCCCGCCCACCCTGCCGTGCAGGGCGTCGACGATCAGCGGGCCGAGCCTCGTCACGTCGCCTGCGCCCATCGTCAGCACCACGTCGCCTGGCTTCGCGACATCGGCGATCGCGGCCGGAAGCCCGCTCTGGTCCTGGCAGAAGACCGCGCGGCCGCCAGGGACGGCGTCGGCGACCAGGGCCCCGGTGACGCCGGGTTCCGGATCCTCCCTGGCGGCATAGACGTCGAGCACGAAGATCTCATCGGCCGCGCCGAGCGCGGCTCCGAACTGGCCGGCGAAGAACCGGGTCCGGCTGAACAGGTGCGGCTGGAAGATGGCGATTACCCGGCCGCCCGCCGCGATGTCCCTGGCCGCGCTGAGGTCGGCGGCGAGCTCGGTGGGGTGATGAGCATAGCTGTCGAGCACCCGGACTGCGTCGGCCTCGCCCTTGAGCTCCATCCGCCGCCTGGCACCTCGGTATCCGGCCAGGCCGGCCGCGATGTCGTCGCTGCCGAACCCCAGCTCGGCCGCGACCGCGTACGCGGCCGCGGCGTTGAGCGCGTTGTGCCTGCCAGGCACCTCCACCCGCAGCCGGGCGCGGCCGTTGCCAGCCAGAACGACGCGGGCACCGGGCGTGAGGTCGAACTCGGTCGCCATCCCGGCCGGCGTCACGGCGCCGACCGCGTAGTCGGCTCCCGCGGACTCCCCGTAGGTCACGATCCGCGGCGCACCGCGCCGGCCGGCCGTCTCGAGCACCGCGGCGGTCAGCCTCCTGGCACCGGCGTCGTCAGCGCTCGTGACGAGCAGGCCGCCGGGGGTGACCCTGGCGGCGAAGGCCTCGAAGGCAGCCTCGATCTGCGCGAGGCTGTCGTAGTTGTCGAGATGGTCGGCCTCCACGCTGGTGATGACGGCGGCGTCCGGCGCGAGCATCAGGAACGACCCGTCGCTCTCATCGGCCTCGGCGACGAAGAGGGTGCCGGCGCCCTCCGCCGCGCCGAGGCCGGTCTCGGCCAGGATCCCGCCGATGACGTAACCGGGATCGGCGCCGCACCGGCGCAACACGGTGGTGATCATCGAGGTGGTCGTGGTCTTGCCGTGGGTTCCGGCGACCGCGACGGACTGCCTGCCGAGCATGACCGAGGCGAGCGCCGCCGCCCGGTGCAGCACCCGCATTCCCCGTGTGCGCGCCCCGGCAAGCTCGGGGTTGCCCGGCCGGATCGCGCTGGAGACGACCAGCGTGTCCGCCGACTCCAGATGCTCGGCCGAGTGACCGACGCAGACCCGGGCGCCGAGCTCGGCGAGCTCGGTGAGCTGAGCCGAGGCCGCCGAGTCACAGCCAGAGACCGGCACTCCCCTGGCCAGCATGATGCGGGCGATGCCGGACATTCCCGCGCCCCCGATCGCGGCGAAGTGCACCCGCCCGAACTCACCGAGCGGGACCGGCTCGACCGGCGCTACCAGGCCCATCGTCGCAGTTCTCCCGTCTCTCTCAGCCGCCCCGATGGCTTCCGCGGTGCCTGCTGCCCCGGCCGGCCGCCGGCCGACCGCTCCGGCCAGGACCGGTGGCCCAGGCGGCCCCGGAAGGCCTGGCAGGTCCGGCAGGCCCGCGCCCCCGGGCGGATCCCGCCCGGTCGGCGACCCCAAGTACCCGTCGCGCGAGCGCGGTGTCGGCGTCCCTGCTGCCGACGCTCGCCGCCGCCGCGGACATGGACGCCACGAGCTCGTGGTCGAGCAGGACGCCGAGCAGCACGGTGCGGATCCATTCCGGGCTCAGGCTGGCGTCGTCCACGATCAGCCCGCCGCCTGCCCGCTCGACCGGCAGCGCGTTGAGCCGCTGTTCGCCATTGCCGTGCGGCAGCGGGACGTAGGCCGCCGGCAGCCCTACGGCCGTCAGCTCCGCGCAGGTCATGGCGCCCGCCCGGCACAGCGCGAAGTCCGCCGCGGCGTACGCGAGATCCATCCGGTCCAGGTACTCGATCGCGACGTACGGCACCGCGCCGCGCGGCACGCCCGTCAGCTGGCCCGAGCGCGGCCCGACGATGTGCAGCACCTGGACGCCGACGGACAAGATGGCGTCGGCGGCGCCGAGGACCGCGCGGTTCAGCGACGCCGCCCCCTGCGACCCGCCGGTGACGAGCAGCACCGGCAGGTCGGGCCGCAGGCCGAAGTGCCTGCGGGCCTTCTCGCTCAGCGCGAGCCGGTCGAGCGCCGCGATCTCGCGCCGGATCGGGATCCCGATGTACCTCGCGTGCGGCAGCCTGGTGCCTGCCTGCCCGAGGTAGACGTGCCTGGTCAGCAGCGCCCCGATCCGGTTGGCCAGGCCCGGCCTCGGGTTCGCCTCGTGCACCACGATCGGCACGCGGCGCCGCCGTGCGGCAAGGTAGCCGGGCGTCGCCACGTAGCCGCCGAAGCCGACGAGCACGCTCGCGTCCGCCCGGTCGAGCACGTCCATGGCCGCTCTTACCGCGCCGAGCATCTTGCCGGGCACGGCGAGCAGCGCCGGGGTGAGCGAGCGGGGCAGCGGAACCGCGGGAATGAGGTCGAGCGCGTACCCGCGGGCGGGTATCACCTTGGTCTCCAGGCCGCGCTCCGTTCCCAGGCAGGTAATCCTGACCTCAGGGTCGATCAGGCGCAGCGCGTCGGCCAGCGCCATCGCCGGCTCGATGTGGCCGCCGCTCCCGCCTCCGGCAATCACGACGCTGCGCACTGGAGCACCTCGCTGTCGTTCACTGTGGCCGCCTCGGCCCGGACCGGCGCGGCCCTGACTCCCGCGGCCCTGACTCCCGCGGCCCCGACTGCCGCGCCCCGGACTCCCGCGGCCCCGACTGCCGCAGCCCCGACTGCCCAGGCCCCGACTGCCGCGGCGCGGAACCCCGCGGCACCGGCCCGCGGCCGGCCGCCGCCTGGCGCGAGCCCGGCGCGCCGTCGGCATCCGGCCGCCGCGACCGCCGCGACCGCCCGGCCTGGCCGGCCGGGTCAGCCGGATCAGCCGGGCTTCCCGGATCAATCAGCCTAGACCGTACCGGCTGGCGCGGCTGCGCCGAGCTTGGGCGCGGCCTTCGCCTGCGCCCCGACGCCCGGTCCGCTGAGCCCGCGGGCGCCGCTGGCGGCGTCGGCTGGCGGCCGCGTGATCGGGCGCCGCGCCCGCGCCGAGCGGGTGCGGCGGGGACCGGCGGTCTCGGCCCGGCGGCCGCCCTGTCCTCGGCGGACGGGGATGGCCGGCCCGCCGGAGTGGTCTCCGCCGCCGAGCCCGGCCGGCGCCCGGTCCCAGGGCCTCGCCAGAACGCGGCGAGCAGCCTGGGCCCCAGCCCTCGCGGGCCCGCCATGGCCAGCGCTTCGTCCGCCCCCGGCTCGCGCCTGGCGAAGCAGAGCAGGATGCCGACCGCCGCCATCGTGGCGAGCAGCGACGACAGGCCGGCCGAGATCAGGGGCAGCGGGACGCCCGTGATCGGCAGCAGTCCCACGACGGCGCTGACGTTCACCAGCGCCTGCACGAGGATCCAGGCCGTCACCCCGGCGGCGGCCAGCCGCATGAACGGGTCGGTCATCCGGCGCGCGATCCGCAGCCCGGCGAACGCGAACCCGCCGTACAGCAGCACCACGCAGACGGTCCCGATCAGGCCGAGTTCCTCGCCGAGGATCGCGAAGATGAAGTCGTTGGTCGCGTTCGGCACCCAGCCCCACTTCTCCTTGCTGGCACCGAGCCCGACGCCGAACAGCCCGCCAGAGCCGATCGCCCATTTGCCCTGGATGCCCTGCTGGTTCGGCCCGGTCGGTCCGCCCGCCTGGCTGATGTAGCCGGTCAGCCGCTCGATCCGGTAAGGCTGCACGACGATCAGCACGAGCAGCGCGAACAGGATCAGGCCGAGTATGCCCGCGAACAGGCGGCCGGGGGTGCCGATCACCCACAGCAGCGCCAGCAGGATCACGAGCAGCAGGAACGTCGTGCCCAGATCATCGCCGAGCATCACGAGCATGGCCAGGACCGCCGCCCCTGGCAGCAGCGGGATCAGCAGCATCCGCCAGTCGTTGAGCTGCCTGAGCTTCTCCTTGCGCGCGAGCAGGTCGGCGCCCCAGAGCAGCAGCGCGAGCTTGGCGAACTCCGACGGCTGGACCTGGATTCCGGCGACCTCGATCCAGCGCTCCGCGCCGTACACGCTCGTCCCGAACGCGAGCACGAGCACCAGGCCAGCCATGGTGGCGAGCAGCAGCGGGTACGCCACGGCGCGCAGCAGCCGCGGCGGGGTCCTGGCGAGCACCCACATCATCGCCAGGCCGGCGACCGCCCCGAGGAGCTGCTTGGCGAACACGCTGTACGGCGAGCCGCCGGCGTCGAGCTGAGAGGCCGAAGACGTCGACAGCACCATGACAAGCCCGATCGCGAGCAGCAGGCCGGTCGTCCCGACGACCAGGTAGTACGACGTCAGCGGCCGGTCGAGCAGCGAGAGCATGGCCGGTGCCCGCGACCTGAGCCCGGCCACGCTCACCGCGCCGCCGCCAGCCGCCTGACGGCGGCGGCGAACGCCTCGCCGCGCGCCGGGTAGTCGCGGAACATGTCGAACGACTGCGCCGCGGGGGCGAGCAGGACGGTGTCGCCTGGCTCCGCCAGCTCGGCCGCCGCCTTGACCACGATGTCCATCGCTCCAGTGTCGGTGCCCGCGACCTCGACCACGGGGACCTGCGGCGCGTGTCGCAGCAGAGCGGCAGCGATCTTGTCGCGGTCGGCACCGAACACCACGGCGCCACGCAGCCGCCCGGCCGCCGTACCCGCCAGGTCGTCGAGGTCGGCCGCCGTGCCCTTGAGCTGGCCGCCGGCCACCCACACCACCGGGTCGTAGGCAGCCAGCGCGGCCGCGGCGGCATGCGGGTTGGTCGCCTTCGAGTCGTCGACGTAGTCGACTCCCCCGACGCTGCTCACCAGGCAGATCCGGTGCGGATCGGGCCGGAACGCGCGCAACCCGGCGCTGACCGCCGCGGCGGGCGCGCCATACGCCCTGGCCAGCGCCGCCGCCGCGAGCGCGTCGGCCACATTGTGCGGCGCGGGCGGCCGGGCAGTGGCCGCCGGGTCGCGGTCGCACAGGTCGGCCACGGCCGCGAGCCGGATGCCGCCGGCCCGGCCCGGCTGGCCGAATGCCCGGTCGACGAGGAAACCGCCGGCGACGCCGACCTCGCCAGGGCCAGGCTCGCCGAGCCGGAACATCGCGACCCGGGCGCGCCCGCCCGCGGCGGCGCCGCGCGCACGGGCCGCCGCCTTGCCCGCCGCACGGGCAGCCTCGCCCGCGGCGGCCGCCATCAGCGCCGACCGCTCGTCATCGGCGTTGCCGATCGCGATGGTACCCGGCGCGAAGATCCTCGCCTTGTCCGCGGCGTAAGCCTCCAGCGTGCCGTGCCAGTCCAGGTGGTGCGCCGCCACGTTCAGCACCACGGCGGCGAACGGCACGATGGTTGAGCTCCAGTGCAGCTGGAAGCTCGACAGCTCGACGGCGACGACCTCGTAGGGTTCGGGCTCGGCAACCACGTCGGCGAGCGAGGTGCCGACGTTGCCCGCCGCGACGGCGCGGTAACCGGCCGCGGCGAGCATGAGGGCGAGCATCCGCACGGTCGTGGTCTTGCCGTTGGTCCCGGTCACCGCTAGCCACTGCTGCCTGCCGCCGGCCGGCAGCGACGGCCGCAGCCGCCAGGCCAGTTCCACGTCGCCCATCACCTCGACGCCGGCCGCGGCGGCCGAGACGAGCAGCGGAGCGGCGGGCGTCCAGCCCGGCGAGGTGACGACCAGGTTGGTGCCCGCGGGCAGCGTGGCGGCGGCCGCCTCGCCGAGCAGCACCCGGACGCCGCAGGCGGCCAGCCGGGCCGCGAGGTCGCGGCGGTCGCCGTCGTCCCGCGAGTCCACCGCCGTCACCCGGGCGCCGTAGCCGGCCAGCACCCGCGCGGCGGGCGGTCCCGACACGCCTAGCCCGGCCACGCAGACCCGGCGCCCCGCGAGCTCGCGGGCGAAGTCAGGCACGGTGGAGTCAGGCACGGGGGAGTCACGCACGGGGGGACGAGCCACTAGGAGGGCAGCCATTCGATGTAGAAGATGCCGAGACCGAGCCCGACGAACAGCCCGGCGATCAGCCAGAACCTGATCACGATGGTGGTCTCGGCCCAGCCGATGAGCTCGAAGTGGTGCTGCAGTGGTGCCATCTTGAACACCCGCCTGCCGGTCAGCTTGAACGACCCGACCTGGATCATCACCGAGAGCGTGATGATCACGAACAGGCCGCCGAGCACCACGAGCAGCAGTTGCGTGTGGGTGGTCACCGCCAGTCCGGCCAGCACGCCGCCCAGTGCCAGCGAGCCCGTGTCGCCCATGAAGATCCGCGCCGGCGGCGCGTTCCACCACAGGAAACCGAAGCACGCGCCGAGCACGGCCGCAGCCACCACGGCCAGGTCAAGCGGGTCCCTGACGAAGTAGCAGTTCTGCGTCAGCAGCACCGTGCAGTCGTTGCGGAACTGCCAGTTCGCGATCAGCACGTACGCGGCGAGCACTACGATCGCGGCTCCGGTGGCGAGCCCGTCCAGGCCGTCGGTGAGGTTCACCGCGTTGGAGGTCGCGCCGATCATGATGACGATCCAGAGCACGAAGGGCAGCACGCCGAGCGCGGGGCCGAAGTCGCGCAGGAACGACAGCGAGGCATCGGCCGGGGTCAGCGCGTAGCCATCCGGGTACTTGAGCACCTCCACGGCGAAGATCGCGCCCACCACCGACTGGCCGGCCAGCTTGGCGCCGCTGCGCAGCCCGAGACTGGTCTGCCGGTAAATCTTGATGAAGTCGTCGACGAACCCGACCAGGCCGAGCCCGGTCATCAGGCCGAGCACGAAGATGGCGGAGACCGACATCGGGTCGCTGGTCAGCACGTGACCGACGACGTAGCCGACCAGGGTGGCGGTCACGATCACGGTGCCGCCCATCGTCGGGGTGCCGCGCTTGGTCGCGTGAGCGGCCGGTCCCTCCTCGCGGATGAGCTGACCGTAGCCACGCCGGCGGAAGATCTGGATCGCCAGCGGCGTGCCGAACAGCGCGAGGATGAGCGCCACGCCTGCCGACACGATAATCGTCCTCATCGGGCGACCTCCCCGGCGGCAAGCGCCAGCGCGACCGTCTGCAGGCCGACGGCCCTCGACGCCTTGACCAGTACCACATCACCGGGGCGCAGCCGCTCGCCGAGCGCGGCGAAGGCGGCCTGGCCGTCCGGGACGGCGAGCAGCTCGCCGGTGAATCCGGCCACCGACTTGGCGCCGGTCAGCACCGGTCCCGCCGCGTCGCCGACCGCGATCAGCCCGGCCAGCCCGGCCCGCGCCGCGGCCACGCCCGCCTGCTCATGGAATTCCCTTGACCGCTCGCCGAGTTCGGCCATCCGGCCTAGCACAGCATAGGCGCGGCGGCCATCGGCCATCACGCGGAGCGCGGCCAGCGCCGCGGCCACCGCCTCGGGGCTGGCGTTGTACGCGTCGTTGACGACGATGACACCGTCCGGCCGCTCGGTTACCTCCATCCGCCACCGGCTCTTGGCGGTCGCGGCGGACAGCCCGGCTGCGACGGCGCCCACGTCCAGCCCGAGCTGGCCGGCCAGAGCGCCGGCGGCGAGCGCGTTCGTGACGTTGTGCTCGCCGTGCAGCCGCAGCGTGACGGCCGCGGCCCCGTCCGGCATCTCCAGCGTGAAGCTTGGCCTGCTCAGCTTGTCCAGGCTGACCGCCACGGCGCGCACGTCGGCGCCCGGCGACCGGCCGAAGGTCACGACCCTGGCAGGCGTGCGCCGTGCCATCGCGGCGACCAGCGGGTCGTCGGCGTGGAGCAGCGCCACGCCATCGGGCGGCAGTGCCATCGGCAGCTCGGCCTTGGCCGCCGCGATCTGCTCGATGCTGCCGAACTCGCCAGCATGAGCGTTCCCTACGCACAGCACCACCCCGAGCGCCGGCGGCGCGACCGCGCACAGGGCGGCGATGTGCCCGGGTCCCCTGGCCGACAGCTCGGCTACGAGATACCTGGTGTGCCCGGTGGCGCGCAGCACCGTCAGCGGATGGCCGATCTCGTTGTTGAACGAGTTCGGCGGCGCGACGGTCGGGCCGAGCGAGCCGACGAGCTGCGCCGCCAGGTCCTTCGTGGTTGTCTTGCCCGCCGACCCGGTGATGCCCGCGACGGTCAGCCCGGGCAGCCGGTCGACCACTGCCCTGGCCAGGCGGGCGAGCGCGGCCGGGACGTCAGCGACGACCAGCGCCGGAACCCCGACGCGCCGCGTCCCGAGTACGGCGACGGCACCGGCCGCTACCGCGGCAGCGGCGAAGTCATGGCCGTCGGCGCGCTCGCCCGGCAGGGCGGCGAACAGCGCACCGGGAACGGCATCCCGCGAGTCGATCACCACCGGACCGGCGACGACCGCCGCCGGGTCGTGCACGCCGTCCAGGGCGGCGGCGGTGATCTGGGCGATCTCGGTGATCGAAAGCGGGATCACACGCCCTCCGGCCCGGCCAGCCCGTCCCTGGCCAGCCCGTCCCTGGCCAGCTCGTCCCTGGCCAGCACAGCCCCGGCCCGTTCGGCCCTGGCCCGGTCTGCCAGCGCCCGCGCGGCGGCCTCCCGGTCGTCGAACGGGATCACCTTGTCCCCCACGTACTGGCCGCGCTCGTGACCCTTGCCCGCGATCAGCACAACATCCCCTTTGCCCGCGCCGCCGATCGCCATCCCGATCGCGGCCGCACGGTCCGGCTCGACGATCACGTGCGCCCGGTCGCGCGGCGGAACGGACAGGACACCGGCCAGCATCTCGTGCAGGATCACGAGCGGGTCCTCGGAGCGAGGATTGTCACTGGTGAAGATGGCCGTATCGGCAAGCTCGGCGGCGACCGCCCCCATCAGCGGCCTCTTCGCGGCATCCCGGTCGCCACCGCACCCGAGCACGATCCGCAGGCTCCCCTGGGTGACCGGCCGGAGCGCGCTGAGCACGGCCTCGACCGCGCCGGGCTTGTGCGAGTAGTCGACCAGAACGGTGAGGTCCTGGTCGGACTCGACGCGCTCCAGCCGGCCAGGGACGCCGCCGCACGCGGCCACGCCGAGCACGGCGGTGCCGAGACCCACCCCGATCTCGACCAGCGCGACGATCGCGGCCATCGCGTTCGCCACGTTGAACGGGCCAGGCAGGGTGACGGACGCGTCGGCCTCCACCCCGCCAGGGCCCACGACCTGGAAGGTCGAGCCGTCGGCGCCGCCGCGGACGTCGGCGGCGCGCCAGTCGGCATCGGACCGGCCCGCCGCGGAGAACGTGGTGACCGGGATCGGCGCCCGCGCGGCCAGCCGCCGACCGCGCGGGTCGTCAATGTTCACCACGGCCGACCTGGCATAGCGCGGCGTGAACAGCTCAGCCTTGGCGGCGAAGTAGCTGTCCATGTCCTGGTGGAAGTCCAGGTGGTCCTGCGACAGGTTCGTGAACACGGCCACCTCGAACGAGGTGCCCGCGACCCGGCCGAGGGCGAGCGCGTGGCTGGACACCTCCATGACGGCGGCGGTCACCTTCCGTTCGGCCATGACCGCGAAGAGTGCCTGCAGGTCGGTCGCCTCCGGAGTGGTCAGCCTGCTCGACTCCACCACGGCGCCGACCCTCGTCTCGACGCCTCCGACCAGCCCGGTCAGGTGCCCGGCCATCCGCAGCCCCGACTCGACCAGGTAGGTCGTGCTGGTCTTGCCGCTGGTGCCGGTGACGCCGACGAGCAGCAGCCGTCCTGACGGGTCGCCGTACACCCAGGACGCGACCTCCCCGAGCCTGCCCCGCGGATCGGCGACCACGAAAACCGGCAGCCCGCAGCGGATCGCGCGGTCACGGCCCGCAGGGTCGGTCAGAACGGCCACCGCCCCGGCCGCGGCGGCCTGCCCGCAGAACTCGGCGCCGTGGTGCCGGCTGCCAGGCACGGCGGCGTACAGGTCACCCGGCTGCACCGCCGCCGAGTCATGGGTAATCCCGGTTACCCCGTGCCATTCGTTATGGATAAAAGAAGAGTCACGGTCGGGCTGGCGAAGCCCGAGCAGCGCGGCGAGCCCAGTGAGCGGGCGCACCGGAACATGTCTGGGACGAAGAGCCGCTGGCACGGGCTGAGGTTACCTCGCTTCACGGCACGGTGAGTGGGACGTTTGGGACATGCCCCCCGCCAGGGGGGATCTTCATGGTCGCCAGGGCGAACTTCATCACGGCGTTGAAGACCGGGCCTGCGACATCGATGCCAAAGTACGCGCCGTTGCGCGGATCCTGCAGGTTGACCGCGACGACCAGGCCGGTGCGCTTCGCCGGGGCGATGCCGATGAAGCTCGATCCGTAGTAGTGCCCTGCCTCCTGCGCGGTCCCCGTCTTCGCCGCCACCGTATAGCCGGGGATGACGCCCCACGGCTCGCCAGCCTGGTCGTAGACGACCGGGACCTGCTCGAGTATCCGCATGAGCTCCGCGGCGGTCTGGCGCGACATCGCCCGCTTCGCCGCCGGCCGCGGTGCCCGCATGTAGCGGCCCGCGGCTGTCGCATGACCGGCCACGACCGAGGGAGCGACCCGGACGCCGCCGTTGGCGATGGTGGCGTAGACGCTGGCCATCTGGATGGCGGTGACGCCGATGCTCTGGCCGAAGGAGATCTGGTAGCGCGTGTTGCGGGCGCCTGCCACCCACCGCGACGGCGCAGCGAGCAGCCCGGGGCTCTCGTCGGGCAGGTGCAGGCCAGAGGCCGAGCCGACGCCGAGCGCGCGGAACATGCGGTACTGCTCGGCCGGGGAGACGCGGTCGGCCACCTGGATCATCCCGTCGTTCAGCGAGTGCGCGATGATCCCGGCGATCGTGTAGCGCTGCGTCTTGTGCGGCTCGGCGTCGTGGTACCAGGTGCCGTGCCACCTGATCGCGTCGGGAACGACGTAGCTCGACCGCGGCGTCAGCCTGGCGTCCTCGAAGGCCGCCGCTGCCGTGATCACCTTGGCGGTGCTGCCCGGCGCGAACACGTTGGCCAGCGCGATGTCCTTGGTCGCGGGCACGCTGGCCGGCGCCGCCGGGTTGAAGGTGGGGTACTGCGCGAGCGCCAGGATTCGCCCCGTTCCCGGCTGCATCACCACCACCGTGCAGTTCCTCGCCCGGGTCCTGGCGACCGCCGCGGCGCACTCGTGCTCGGCTTCCCACTGGATATCGGACTGGACGGTCAGCCGCAGGTTGCCGGCCGGCACCGCGGCCCGCGCCGTCGACTCCGTCCCCGGGATGGGCTGGCCGTTCGTGCCCCTCTGGTAGGCCACCGTCCCGCTCTTGCCCGCCAGCACCGAGTTGTAGGTCCGCTCGAGGCCCGCCTTCCCGGTCATCAGTCCCGATTTCTGATCGGTGCCCACGAAGCCGAGCAGCGGGGCGGCCAGGTCACCGCCCGGGTAGGCGCGCTGGTAGGTCGGCTGCAGGATCACGCCGGGAAGCTCAAGCTTGGCGATGGCATCGGCGGTCGACGCACTGACCGATGCCTTGAGCACGACGTACCGGGGTGAGCTCGGGTGCCTGAGCAGCCGCAGGACGGCCGCCTGCCGCATCCCGAGCAGGCCGGCCAGCCGGCCGGCGACATGGGCCAGCGTGGTCGACTTCCTGATGTCGTGCGGGTCGGCGTAGACGAGGTCGGTCCGCATGGTCAAGGCCAGGACGGTGCCGTCACTGCTGACGATCTCGCCGCGTACCGCCGGGATGGCCTGAGTCGTCACCCGCTCCCTGTGGCTCAGGTAGCGGTACCGGGACGCGTCCACGCCCTGGAGCTGTACCAGCCTGCCGAGCACCAGCGAGACGGCGAAGCCGACGGCGAGCAGGGTGACGTTCAGCCGCCGGATCGAGCTTGTCCGCCGCAGCGGCCGGCGTGACCGGGTGGGACGGGAGGGACTGGCCGGGCGGGGCCCGCGGCCCGCGCGCGAAGGATCGCGGCCGGCCCGCGGTCCGCGCGGCCGAGGCTGACCTCCCGGCCCGCTTCCTGGCTTGCTGGGCGCGCCGGGTCGCGGCCGCGTAGCTGGTCGCGGCCCGCCGGGCCGGCGCTGACCGCCGGCCGCCGGCCGCCGGCCGGAGCCACCGGCAGATCGCCGCCAGTCCGCGTTCCCCCCTTCCGAGCTCACGGCGTCGGCTCTTTCCCCGCCCTGATCGAATGGGTGCGCAGATCGACGAAGGTCGGCACCTGCTGCGGCCGCATGCCGAGCTTGCGGGCCTTCTTCCCGATCACGGCCGCCGAGCTGTCGGCCCCCACCAGTTGTTCCAGCTGCTGGATCCGCTCGGTCCCGGCCGAGTTGGCCTGCTTCAGCCTGTTGATCTCAATCGAGTTGGCCGCGAGCGTCGTGTTGACCACGAGCAGGCAGACCAGGCCGCCGCTCAGCAGCCCGAGCACGAGCATCACGAACGGCGTCCGGCCGACGTGCTTACCCTGCCAGGCGCCGGCCGGGCCCGGCTGGCGGCCGCCGCGGGCCAGGCTGGCTGGCTCGTCCCGGTGCACCTGGCGGGCCGGGCCGCCGGTCCTGATCGGCCGGCCAGGCCGGCCTGGCCCTGCGGGCCTGACCGGGCTGGCCGGCCGGACCGGGCTGGCCGGGAGCACCGGGCCGGCGGGCCGGTCGGTGCGCGGTCTGCGCGCCGGCCTGGGGTGCCGCCGCGCATCGGGCGCTTGCGCGGTCCTGGTGCCGGCACCGGAGTTCTGGCGGGTGTCCCGCCGGACCCCGGGTTCACCGGTCCTGCCCGGCGTCATGACATCGGTCCTCATCGGCGCTCGTCCATCCTGTGTGAGGTCATGCCGCTGCCCGCACGCGCTGCGCCGCCCTGAGCCTGGCCGAGGCGGCACGCGGGTTGGCGGCGACTTCCGACTCGTCCGGGCGCTCGGCGCCCGAGGTCAGCAGCCTGAACTGCGGGCGGCTGGCCGCCAGCGGCACGGGCAGTCCTACCGGTGTGGTGTCGGTCGATCGCTGGGCAAGCGCCCGCTTGACGATCCGGTCCTCGATCGAGTGGTAGGAGAGCACGACGACCCGGCCGCCCACGGCGATCGCGTCCAGAGCGGCAGGCACCGCCCGCCTGAGCGCCCCGAGCTCGTCGTTCACCTCGATCCGCAGTGCCTGGAAGGTACGCTTGGCCGGGTTGCCGCCGGTGCGCCGCGCGGGCGCCGGGATCGAGGCCCTGATGATCTCGGCCAGCCGCAGCGTCGACGTGATCGGCTCCCGTGCTCGCTCGGCCGCGATGGCGCCGGCGATCCGGCGGGCGAACCGTTCCTCGCCGTACTCGCGGAAGATGCGCGCCAGGCGGTCCGGCGGATAGCCGTTGACCACCTCAGCGGCCGTCAGCGGGCCTGAGCGATCCATCCGCATGTCCAGCGGCGCGTCCTGGGCGTAGGAGAACCCCCGGCGCGGGTCGTCAAGCTGCGGCGAGGAGACCCCGAGGTCGAACAGGACGCCCTGCACGCCCGGCACTCCGAGGTCGGCGAGGATGGCAGGGATCTGGTCGTAGACGGCCTGCACCAAAGTGACCCTGTTCAGGTCGGCGGCGAGCCTGAGCCGCGACTCCTCGATGGCGGCCTGATCGGCGTCGATCCCGATGACCTTCAGGCCAGGGAGATCGCCGAGCAGCGCGCCGGTGTGGCCGGCCCGGCCGAGCGTGGCGTCGACGAGCACGGCACCGGCCCCGGCTAGCGCGGGGGCGAGGATGCCGCGAACCCGGTCGAGCATGACCGGCACGTGCGCTGCCGCCGCCGTGCTCACCGCGACCCCCTCCTCCCGGCCGACCGCTACCAGTACCTGATCGCCGTGCCCGGCCAGGTCGCCATCCGCGCCACCGCGGGACGGCCCGGTCCGCCTGGCGCCGGGGAAGTGGCGTCAGCCGGACATCCGTCCCGGCGCGGGTGGAGACCTCGCCGGGCACTGGACTCCGCGATGCGATGCTGGCCCGGGGGACGCCCCCGGAACCCCGCGTCGGCGGAAGCCCGCTCACAGGACCCCTGGCAGCACCTCCTGCGATGCGTCAGAGAATGCGTCTTCCTGCTGCTCGAGGTAGGCATCCCAGGCGGCCGAGTCCCAGATCTCCAGCCGCGTGTTCGCGCCGATCACGACGCAGTCGCGCTGGAGCGCCGCGTACTCGCGCAGCGCGGGCGGGATCGTGACCCTGCCCTGTTTGTCGGGGACTTCGTCCGAGGCGCTCGCAAAGAACACGCGGCTGTAGTCGCGGACCGCCTTGGCCGTCACCGGCGCGGTGCGCAGCGCCTCGGTGATCCGGCCGAACTCCGCCTGCGGGAACACGTACAGGCAGCGCTCCTGGCCCTTGGTCAGCACGAGTCCCTCCGCTAGCTCGTCGCGGTACTTCGCGGGGAGGAAGATCCGGCCCTTGTCATCAAGCCGGGGCGTGTGCGTACCGAGAAACATCGGCACTCACCTCCACTGCCCCCCACAACGGTCGCCCGGCGGAGCCCTAGCCGCCCCACCGCGCTCCACTGTACTCCACATTCCACCACCGTCAATGATCAGGAGCCCCGGAAATGGCCACCCGTCCCACGACGCCCGAGGTCACGGGGGTGGAGCGGAGTGGGGAGAATGGACGTGCACGGGGCGCGGAAGCGATCGGCGACTGCTTGGTGTTGGGAGCTATGGCGGGATACCCAGACGGCTCGTTATGCAGTGATGCTCAATCCGTTGTTACATCGACGCATGGCTACACGTACCGTCTAGGCGCACGCTATGGACGTCGGTCGCGGGCGGCACTCCCGCGATGGAACACCACCCGGCAGCGCCGTCGGGACGAGGAGGACGAGTGTCTGCTGAAACCGAGCAGGCGGAGCGCACGCTTGACCAGCTGATTCCGATCGCCCACCGGATCAGCGACGCGGTCAACACCGTCGTCGTCGGCAAGCCGGACGCGATCCGCCTGGCGCTCACTGTGCTGCTGGCCGAGGGGCACGCGCTGATCGAGGATGTCCCGGGCGTGGGCAAGACGCTGCTGGCCAAGGCACTGGCAAGGTCGATCGACTGTTCCGTCCGGCGCGTTCAGTTCACTCCCGACCTGTTGCCGAGCGACATCACCGGGGTCAGCGCGTTCAACCAGGAGTTGCGCGAGTTCGAGTTCAAGCCGGGACCGATCTTCGCCAACCTGGTGCTTGGCGACGAGATCAACCGCGCATCGCCCAAGACCCAGTCCGCCTTGCTCGAGAGCATGGAGGAACGGCAGGTCACCGTCGACGGCGTGACCTACCCGCTGGAGTCGCCGTTCATGGTGATCGCGACGCAGAACCCGATCGAGATGGAGGGCACGTACCCGCTTCCTGAGGCGCAGCGTGACCGGTTCACCGCGCGGGTCTTGATCGGTTACCCGGACGCCGCGGCCGAGGCCGCGATGCTCGACACCCACGGGTCAAGCTCGCCGCTTGACGACCTGAAGCCGGCCGCGCACGCCGCCGACGTGCGCGCGCTGATCGCGGCCGTGCGCCGGGTGCACGTCGCCCAGCAGGTCCGCCAGTACATCATCGACATCGCCGCCGCGACCAGGACCGCCACCGCGCTGCGGCTCGGCGCCTCACCAAGGGCCGCGCTCCACCTGCTGCGGGCCAGCCGAGCCCTCGCCGCGCTCGAGGACCGCAACTTCGTGATCCCCGATGATGTGCAGGCGCTGGCCGGACCGGTGCTCGCGCACCGGCTGCTGCCCACGGCGGAGGCGGTCGTCGGACGCGAGCGCCCAGAGCAGGTGCTCGCCAGGATCGTCGAGCGCCTGCCGCTGCCCGGCAGGTAGCACCTTCCGTACCGGCTCCCGCCTGGCACGGGCCGTGCCGAGCACATACATTGACAGGGCAGCCAGAAGGAGGCGCCGATGCGGTCGGTACTCGCCTGGTTCACGGTCCGCGGGGCATCGTTCCTCGCCGCCGGGATCGTCGGCATCCTCGCGGGGCTGGTACTGGGCAGCGACGCGATGATCAGCGTCGGGGCCTTGCTCATCTGCCTGCCCGTGTTCTCGGCCCTGACCGCTCGCCGGGCGCGCTACCAGCTGCGCTGCGAGCGCAAGATCGTCCCGCCGCGGGTCGCGCCCGGCCAGCCGGCCACCGTGTTGATCAGGCTGGAGAATGTCAGCCGGATATCGACCGGGCTGCTGCTCGCCGAGGAGACCATCCCGTACTCGCTGGGGGCCAGGCCGCGGTACGTGCTGAACGGCATCGAACGGAACGGTGCCCGCGAAGTCAGCTATCCGCTCCGCTCCGACCTGCGCGGCAAGTTCGTGGTCGGCCCGATGCGGGTCAGGATCGCCGATGTCTTCGGGCTGGTGGAGCTGACGGCGAACTTCGCGACCCGCAGCACGCTGACCGTCACCCCCAAGGTCGTGGCGCTGAGCTCGGCCGCCACCACGGGCAGCTGGTCCACCGACGGGGACGGCAGGACCCGGATGACAGCCGCCGCCGGAGACGACGACGTGATCCCGCGGGCGTACCGGGACGGTGACGAGCTCCGCCGGGTGCACTGGCGGTCGACGGCCAGGTACGGCGAGCTGATGGTGCGCCGCGAGGAGCAGCGGTGGCAGGACCGTGCGGTGGTCATCCTGGACTCGCGGCGCAGTGCTCACGTCGGAACTGGCCCGAGTTCCTCGTTCGAGTTCGCCGTCAGCGCGGCCGCCTCGATCGGGGTGCACGTGGCCAGGTCAGGGCTCGACGGTCACCTGCTGACCGACGGCGGGCCGCTGGCCGGCCCGGCGATGTTCGAAGACGTGCTGCTTGACGCGCTCTCGGTGGTCACGACATCGCGCAATCACGACTTCGCGAGGACGACGGCCGCGCTCAGCACCATCGAAGGCGGGCTGCTCGTCCTGGTTGCCGGCCGGCTCTCCGCCGACGCCGCCAAGGAGATCGGGACAGCCCGCCGCCACGGCCGCCAGGGCATCGCGCTGCTGCTCGCCGTGTCGACCTGGGCGTCCCCGCCCGGCCGCGACAGAGACGACGGCCGCGACCCGGCCCCCGGCGAGGCGAGCCAGCCTGGCGGCGCGGGCACGAACGGGCGGAGCGGCCGCAAGCTAGCCGCCGCCGCGACGGGCGCCGACCGAACCGCGGCACCGGTCAGGCACGGCGAGACGACCGCCGCCGAGGCGGTGCTGCGCGCCGCGGGCTGGCAGGTGGTGACCATCGACGCCGCCACGCCGCTGGCCGTCGCCTGGCAGCGGCTGCCGGGATCCGGAAGCTACCTGGCGCCCTTCGGCCAGAACGAACTCGGAGTGCCAGCGCGATGAACCACCGCCTCACCGCCGCCGCCGCCGTGGCAGTCATCCTCGCCTCGGTATCTGAGTTCAGCCTGATCAGCGGCGCGGCCTGGTTCGTCGACGCCATCGGCGCGGTCGTGGTCGTGGCGCTGGCGGGAACGCTGACCAGGCAGAGCCCGGTTCTGGCCGGCGTCGGCGCGACGGTACTCGCCGGGCTGGCGAGCGTGCCGATGCTGGCGGCGCACTCGCCGCAGGTGAAGGCGACGGGTGCCGTGGTCATCGTGGCATGCGCCGCGAGCATGTCGGGGGTGCGCCCGCTCCGGGCGGTCGCCGGCCTGGCCAGTTACCTGGCGGCGCTGCTGCTCTACCTGAACGTGCTGCTGGCAGCGGGCCGGTCGTTCCTCGCGGTCGTGCCGACCCCCGGGTCGGTGCATCGGCTGGCCACGCTGGTCAGCGCTGGCACGTCCGCCGCGAACTACCAGCCGCCGGTCGCCGGCCACCACGGCGTTCTGCTGCTCGCTGCGGGCAGCATCGGGCTGGTGGCGGTCGTGGTCGACTTCCTCGCGGTTCGGCTGCACCGGCCGGCCATCGCCGGGCTGCCCCTGCTCGTGGTCTACATGGCCCCGATCGCGACGACGGCCAAGGTCGGCGGGCTCGACGGCGCGATAGCGTTCCTGCTCGCCGCGGCCGGCTACCTGACGCTGCTGTCCTCTGATGGCCGTTACCGGCTGCGCGGCTGGGGTCGGGTCGTCACCGTCTGGCACTACTCAGGCGAGGATGAGCGGCTCGGCGGACCGGATATGGGTGTGCTGGCCGCTACCGGCCGCCGGATCGGCCTGGCTGCCGTGTGCACGGCGATGATCGCGCCGCTGCTGCTGCCCGGCCTCAACCTGCATCAGATCTTCGGCGGCCACTCGGGCAGCGGCGGCGAACACGTCTCCGTCAGCCTGCCCAATCCGGTCGCCCAGCTGCGCGGCCTGCTGACCCGCTCGTCACCTGAGCGCGTGCTGACCTACCGGACCACCGCCGACAACGCGGAGAACTACCTGCAGGTCTACGTGCTCAACTACGACGCCGGGGCGGGTGACTGGGACCTGATCCATCCGGCCTCGGGCACCACGGTCGGAACCAAGGCCCTGCTGCCCGCTCCAGGCCTGGCCGACGGCACGCCGCAGATCCAGGTCAGGACCACGATCACGGTCCCGCGGCTGGTCGGCTACTCCTCGCAGATTCACTTCCTGCCGGCGCCTTACTGGCCGATGCGAATCACGGTCCCCGGGTCCTGGCACGAGTCAGCTGGCACGCTGATGATCTACTCGGGCGACACCATCGGCTCGTCCCTGCACTATACGGTGACCAGCGGGGACGTCCAGCCAACGCCGGCCATCCTGGGCGCGACGCAGCACGTTCCCGCGGCGATCGCGGCCGCCTACAAGGGGTTCAAGTCCCCGGTGACGCCGCGCCTGACCAAGATCGCCCGCGAGGTCACCCATGGCCAGAAGACCGCGTTCGGCCAGGCGGTGGCGCTGGAGCGGTGGTTCCTGTCCAGCCGGTTCAGGTACTCGCTGCGGGCCAGTCTCCCCAACTCCCCGCAGGGCCTGCTGGCCTTCCTGACCACCGACCGGCAGGGCTACTGCCAGCAGTTCGCGTTCGCCATGGCCGTCCTGGCCAGGTTGATCGGGATCCCGTCCAGGGTGGCGGTCGGCTACACGGCCGGCCAGCCGCGGCCGGGCGGAACCTGGGCCGTGACCACGGCCGACGCGCACGCCTGGCCCGAGCTGTACTTCAGCGGCGTGGGCTGGCTGCGGTTCGAGCCGACGCCGCGCGGAGCCGGCGGGCAGGACCATGCCGTGGAACCGTCGTACGTCAGCGCCGCCGTCTCGGGCGGCGGGGAGACGAGGACTCTCCCTGGCGGCGGCGCCGCGCCGACCTCACCTGCGACGGCTCAGGGTGCCAATATTAAGCAAAAACTGCAGATACCTCCCCCCACGGGGGGCGGTCGACTGGCGGCAGGCCCGCGGCGGAACGGGATCGCCGGGCCGATCGGGCTTGCCGTGCTGGCCGTGCTGGTGGTCGCCGCCGCGGCACCCGGCGCGACGCGGATCGTCACGCGCCGGCGACGCTGGGTCGCGGCGAACGGTGACGTCGCGCTGGCCCGGGCTGCCTGGCAGGAACTCTGCGCGGACCTGGAGGACTACGGAATGCGGTGCCGGGCGAGCGAGTCCCCCCGCGCCCTGGCCAGGCGGATCTGCTCGGTTTCCGGCATCGACGGGCCGGCCGGCCTGGCGATCCGCCGGATCGCCGCGGTGGTGGAACGGGCCCGCTACGCCCCGGTGCCGACGGCGGCCGGCACCGTCCGCGCCGACGTCACGCTGGTGCACCGCGCGCTGGCCAGGAGCGCGAACCGCCGAGAGCGCTGGCGGGCCAGGCTGCTTCCCGCGTCGACGCTGCGGCCGCTGCGGGCCGGCTTCCGGCAGGCGGCCGGACTGCTCACCGGCTGGATGCCAGCGGCCGGCGAGGGTTAGCCATCCCGGCCTTCCTGGCGCCTGCGCCAGCGTTCTTCGAGCCGGTCGCCGAACCCGGTGCCCGAGCGCCTGCCGCCGCCCTTCTCCCGGCGCGCCGCCCTGCGCTCCTTGAGCTGGATCCGGCCCGTGGCCATGCCGTTCATGCGCCGGTAGCTGATCGCCGCCCAGTAGCAGGACGCGAGCATGATCACGAAGCCGATGACGCTGATCGCGATGAAGGAGGTGGAGATGCCCACCGGCAGCAGGGCGACGCCGATCGCGAACACGACCGCCGCGTAGACGACCCGGCGCTTGTAGTGCACCCGAGGGTCGGCCGCGCGTACGGCCTTGGCGAACCGTGGATGCTCGGCATAGAGCGCCTGCTCGATCTGCTCGAGCTGGCGCTGCTCGTGCTCAGAAAGCGGCACGTTGCCTCCCAGTTACTCGCGCCGGCCAACCCCGATGTCTCTCGCCTGCGGCTGGCTATCCCCCAGAATACGAGGGCCGGCGCGTTCTGTGGAAGGGGACGGCAGACCAGGCGCAGGACACCGGCTCGCGACCCGATGTCATCGCCACGGCAGACACACTGCTTTACTCCCGCATCGGGCCGTCGGACTCGCCGGGCGTAACGAGCGAACCGGGGCGCAGCGCGCCGGACCCGAATCTGCGGGTGATCTCGTCCATCGCGGACTCGGCCTGGCGCCAGGTATCGGCTCGCTCGCCCAGGGCGAGCTGGGTCCCGGCCACCGCGGCGGGCGACAGGCCCGCTGCCCGGACGCCGACAAGCCGCAGCAGCGCGCCGGACTGCAGGCCCGATGCCGCGTACAGCTCGCAGGCGGTCGCGTAGATCTGCTGCGCGACGTCGGTCGGCTCGGCGAGCGTGCGCGAACGCGTGATCGTGCTGAAGTCCGCGCGGCGGAGCTTGACCGAGATCGTCCTGGCCACGTAGCCGGACGACCGCAGCCCGCGGGCCGTCCGCCCGGCCAGCCTCAGCAGCTCGCGGCGGATCAGCCCGGGATCGGAGATGTCGGCGGCGAACGTCTCCTCGGCGCCGATGCTCTTCTCCTGGACGCCCGTGCTCACCCGGCGCTGGTCACGCCCCCAGGCCAGGGCCGACAGGTGCGCCGCGCTGGCCAGGCCGAGTTCCCGCTCGAGCGTGCCGACCGGCGTGTTCGCCAGGTCAGCCACTGTGCGCAGGCCAAGCCTGGCCAGCACCTTGGCGGTGCGCGCGCCGACTCCCCACAGCGCCGACACCGGCAAGGGGTGCAGAAACTCCAGCACTCCGTCGGCCGGGATGACGAGCAGGCCGTCGGGCTTGCAGTGCACCGAGGCCAGTTTCGCGACGAACTTGGTCGATGCGATCCCGACCGAGCAGGTGATGCCGAGCTCGTCGTGCACCTGCCGGCGGATCAGCCGGCCGATCGCCGCGGGCGGCCCGAGCCGCCGGACCGCGCCAGAGACGTCAAGGAACGCCTCATCCAGCGAGAGCGGCTCCACCTCCGGCGTGACCGCCTGGAAGATCGCCATGACCTCACGCGAGACGGCGCTGTACAGGCCGTGGCTCGGCGGCACGAAGACCGCGTGCGGGCAGAGCCGCTGCGCCCGGCTGATGGGCATCGCGGACCGCACACCGAAGCGACGCGCGACATAGTTGGCGGAAAGGACCACGCCGCGGCCGCCCGTGTGGCCCACGATGACCGGCTGCGCGGCGATCCGCGGGCGGTCCCTGATCTCGACGCTGGCGTAGAACGCGTCCATGTCGATGTGCAGGATGTGACAGCCCGTGTCGTCCGGCGCGCCTGCCTGATCCACTATGCCTTCCAGCTACCGCTGGGACTCCCCGCTGCTGCGGCTGGGACTCCCTGCTCCAGACTGTAGCCGCGGCTACCGACACTCAGCGAGGCTGCCCGGTGCCGTCCCCCGGGTGCACGGGCGCGTCGCCCAGCGGCCCCCCGGCGTCACCGGGCCGCTCCTGTGCAGCCGAAGGGTCCGCCTCGGACAGTGTCGGCTTGATCTCGAGCAGTCGCGCGAGCAGCCCGTTGACGAACGCCGGCGAGGCATCGGTCGACAGGTCCCCGGCGAGCAGTACTGCCTCGCTGATCGCGACAGCCTCGGGAGCCTCAGTCCCCCACAGGAGTTCGTAGGCGCCGATTCTCAGGATGTTCCTGTCCACGGCGGGCATCCGCTCCAAGGTCCAGCCGCGGGCGTTCTCAGAGAGCAGCCGGTCGATCTCGGCGCGGTGTGCCTGCACGCCCTGGACAAGCTCGATGGCGTAGGCGCTGACCGGCGGCTCGGCCTGGACAGTCCGTGCCTCAAGCACGTTCAGCGGCGGCTCGCGCTTCAGCTCGGCCTCGAACAGGACGTCAAGCGCCCGCTTGCGTGCCTTACTGCGCGCGGCCACGGCCGCTCCTGGCCGAACCCGCCACGCCCGTGGCCTTCACGCCCGGCCGAGGTAGTCGCCGGTCCGCGTGTCGACCCTGACCTTCTCGCCGGTGGTGATGAACAGCGGCACGTGGATCTGGGTGCCGGTCTCCAGCCTGGCTGGCTTGGTCCCGCCCGTGGACCGGTCGCCCTGCAGGCCAGGATCGGTCTGGCTGACGGTCAGCTCCACCGCGGCAGGCAGTTCGACGTACAGCGGCACGCCGTCGTTGAACGCGACCGTCACCGTCTGCTCCTCGAGCAGGTAGTCCGCGCCGCTGCCGACGGTCTCGGCCGGGATCCTCGGCTGGTCGTAGTCCCGCAGGTCCATGAAGACGAACTCGTCGCCCTCGCGGTACAGGTACTGCATCTCCCGCTTGTCCACGTTCGCGACCTCGACCTTGACGCCGGCATTGAACGTCCGGTCGACGACCTTGCCGCTGATGACGCTCTTCAGCTTGGTCCGCACGAACGCGCCGCCCTTGCCCGGCTTGACGTGCTGGAACTCGACGACATTCCACAGCTGGCCGTCGATGCTGAGGGTCATGCCGTTCTTGAGATCGTTCGTGGTGGCCACGGTGGTTGCGTCTCCTGCATGCGGGCGGGACCGCCACGTCCGACGTACCGCCCGGCAAGGCGAGCGGCTAGAGGACGAGCAGTTCCCTGGTGATAGTGGTGAGCGGCTGAGCCGATCCCGCCGCCCCGGCTCCTGCGCGGACCACGAGCGTGTCCTCGATCCGGACGCCGCCCCTGCCAGGCAGGTAAATGCCGGGTTCGATGGTGATAGGAACCCGATCCTGTAGTGTACCGGTCCGGCCGTACCCGATGATCGGCGCCTCATGGATCTGCAGGCCGACGCCGTGGCCAAGCCCGTGCACGAACTGCCCGCCGTACCCGGCCGCCTCGATCAGGTCACGTGAGGTCGCATCGACGTCGCCCACCTCGGCGCCCGGCCGCGCTGCCGCCACGCCAGCCGCTTGCGCCTGCGCGACAATCTGGTAAATCTCGCACTGCCAGCTCGCCGGCTCGCCGATCGCGACCGTCCTGGTCATGTCGGCGTGGTAGCCGCCGAACCTGGCGCCGCAGTCGACCGTGACGAGATCCCCGGCCGCGAACGGCCGGTCGCCGGCCACGTGATGCGGGATCGCGCCGTTCGGCCCGGACGCCACGATCGCGTCGAACGCCGCCGCGTCGGCACCGAGGTCGATCATCGCGCGCTCCAGGGCAATCGCGTACTCCCGCTCGGTCACGCCCGGCCGCAACCGGTCGAGCACGACGGAGAACGCCTCCCCGGTGATCGAGCAGGCCCGGGCGAGCAACTCCAGTTCCGTCTCGTCCTTGACGATCCGCAGCTCGTCCATCGCCCTGCCCGCTGGCACCAGGACGGGCCCGCCGCCGGTGTCGTCGTCACCTGCCGCCGCTAGCTGCCTGTGGCGCGCGACCGTCATCTCCTGATCTTCGAACGCGATCGTGCGCCACCCGCTGGCCAGCGCGCGGCTGACCAGCGCGGCCTCGACGTTGCGCTCGATCACGAGCTCGGTGTCCTGGCAATCCCGCTCAGCCGTGCCCGCGTAGCGGGAGTCGGTGCCGAGCACCGGCACGCCGTCGGCCGGCAGCAGCAGGGCGGCGTTCGAGCTGACCAGTCCGGTCAGGTAGCGGACGTTGAACCCGCTGGTGACGAGGGCCGCGTCGGCCCCCAGAGCGACCACGACGGCGGCGGCCCGGTCGCGGCGAGCGGCGTGAATCTGCGGCATACCCGAACCCTACGACTGCCTCGTTCCATGATCGTGGTGGATTCGGGTCGGATAGACCAGTCAATCCACCACGATCATGGAATCCAAGCGCTCTAGTGCCGGAAGTACCGGCTAGCGACCGGGATCTCCCGCGGGCCCCGGTTGGTCATCGCCGATGATCACTCCGCCGCCACGGCTCCACGTCAGATACCGCCACGACAGGTTGACCAGCGCCGAGATCCTGTTCCGGCCGCCGAGCAGCGTGACCAGGTGCAGCGCGAGCCACGCCAGCCAGGCGAGCGTCCCCCTGGCGCGGATCCGGCTCGGCAGCTCGACCACGGCCGAGCGGTGACCGATCGTCGCCATGACGCCCTTGTCCTTGTAGCTGAACGGCCGGGTGGGCTGGCCCGCCGCGAGCCGCCTGACCTGCGCGGCGGCGTGGCGCCCCTGCTGGATCGCGGGCTGCGCGAGCTGCGGCAGCGGGTATCCGTCGATCAGCGCGATGTCGCCGGCCGCGAAGATCCGGTCCTGGCCGAGCACCCGGAGGTCGGCGCCGGTCAGCACGCGCCCGCCGCGGCCTGTCGGCAGGCCTAGCTTGCCGATCCACTCCGGCGCGGCGACCCCGGCCGCCCAGACCGTTATGTCGCTCGGCAGCGTGCTCTCCCCGGCACCGTCGCCGGGCCGCGACCGTCGCCCGGGCCGCGACCGTCGCCCGGGCCGCGACCGTCGCTCGGGCCGCGACCCCGGCCGGCTGAATCGGCCGGATCGGCCGCGCCATCGCGGGAGATCAGCACGTGACCCGCCGCCACCTGCTTGATCTCGGTGCGGAGCAGCACCTCGACGCCGCGGTCAACAAGCTCCCAGCGCGCGTAGTCACGCTGCGACTCCCTGAACGGCGCGAGCAGCGCGGGACCGAGCTCGATCAGCCTCACGTGGATCCGCTCACGGTCGATCATGGGAAAAGCGGCGGGCAGCGCGATGTTCCGCAGCTCGGCCAGCGTCCCGGCCAGCTCAACCCCGGTGGCCCCGCCGCCGGCCACCGTGATGGTGAGCTCCCCGTCGTCACCGGTCGCGCTGCGCCGTTCAAGCTCGCCTATCACGCGATCACGCAGGATGATGGCGTCCCGCCTGGTGTACAGGCTGAAGCTGTGCTCGGCCGCCCCCGCCACCCCGAAGAACGCGGCGCTCACGCCGGTCGCCAGGATCAGGTAGTCATAGCCGAGCACGGATCCGTCGGCCAGCAGCACATCGCGGGCGTCGGCGTCCAGGCCTGTGATCTCGCCCTTGCGGAAGTGCGCGCCCGCCTTGCGCACCGCCGACCAGGCCGGGTAGGCGACGTCCGCCGAGGTGAGGCCGGCCGTCGCCACCTGGTACAGCAGCGGCTGGAACGTGCTGTAGGAGTTACGGTCGACGAGCGTGACCGGCGCGCGCGACCCGGCCGCGCCAGCCCGTCCGCCGCGGGCGTGCCTGGCGAGGTCGTCCAGCGCGGTCAGGCCGGCGAATCCGGCCCCGGCTATGACGACGCGCGGGCCGCCCGTGCCATCCGCAGACATGCCACGACTCTACCCACGGGGCGCCCGCGGCCCGCCCCGCAGCTCGGCCACGGCCTGGCCCGCGGCCCGGCCCGCGGCTCAGCGACCGGCGAGGCCCGCCAGCCGGCCGGCGATGAAGTCCGCCTCGGCTCGAGGCAGCCCCGAGGCGAGCGCGATCTCATAGGCAGCCGCGGCGTCGCCTGCGCGGTCAAGCCTGCGCAGCAGTTCGGCCCTGGCGATGTGCAGCTGCGGCCAGCGGTCGAGCTGACCTTCAGCGGCGATGCGATCCAGGATCGCCAGCCCGGCTTCTGGTCCTTCCGCCATCGCGATGGCGACCGCCTGGTTGGCCAGCACGACCGGAGTCGGCTCGTAGCGGCTGAGCTCCCGGTACAGCGCGGCGATCTCGCGCCAGTCGGTCGCCTCGGCCGACGGTGCCGTCGAGTGGCAGGCCGCGATCGCCGCATGCAGCTGGTAGGCCCCAGGCCGCCCCGACCGCAGCGCCGCCTCGACCAGCGCCTCCCCCTCGGTGATCTGCGCCCTGGTCCATCGCGTCCGGTCCTGGTCGGCTAGCAGCACCAGCGAGCCGTCCTCGCCGGTCCGCGCGGGGCTGCGTGCGTCGGTGAGCAAGAGCAGCGCCAGCAACCCGGCCGCCTCCGGCTCCCCGGGCACGATCGCCAGGAGCTGGCGGGCGAGCCTGATCGCCTGGTCACACAGGTCGGTGCGGATCAGCGGGGTGCCGCTGGCCGCCCGGTGCCCCTGCGTGTACACCAGGTAGACCACGCGCAGGACCGCGTTGAGGCGACCGGCCAGGGCGTCGGGCCCCGGAACCGTCAGCGGGATCCCCGCCTGCCTGATCTTGCGCTTGGCCCGGACAAGCCGCTGCGCCATCGTGGGCTCGGCGACGACGAAGGCGGCAGCGATCTGGGCCGTGGACAGCCCGCAGACCGACCGCAGGGTCAGCGCGACCCGGACCGCGGGATCGAGGGCGGGATGGCAGCAGGCGAAGATCAGGGCCAGCTCGTCGCCGCCGGCCCGGTCACCGTCCCCGATCGCCAGCTCCCGCGCGGCCGCGGCCTCCCGCTCCGCGCGGAGCGAGTCCCGACGCATCGCGTCCACCGCCTTGTGCCACGCGGTCGTGATCAGCCAGGCCCTGGGATCCGGCGGAATGCCGTGCCCGGGCCACTGCGCGACGGCCGCGGTGCAGGCCTCCTGAACTGCGTCCTCGGCGATCTCGAGGTCGCCGGTCCGGCGGGCGATGGCCCCGACGGCACTCCACCAGTGCTCGCGCAGTACGGCATCGAGCCGATCGTTCACCGCCGCCGTTCACCCACTTGCTACCTGCACCACGGGGCGGATCTCGACCGATCCGTCGGCCGCGGTCGGCAGCGTCGCCGCCCACTTCAGCGCCTCGTCCAGGTCGGCGCAGTCCACCAGCGTGAAGCCGCCGAAGTGCTCCTTGATCTCCGCGGCTGGCCCGTCGGTCAGCAGCACGTCGCCGTCCCTGACGCGAAGCGTGGTCGACGCCGAGGGCGGCTGCACCGGGGCGCAGTCGACCAGGACGCCGGCCTGGGCCATCGCTCCGGTCGCCGTGCCCCACCGCTCGACCATCGCGGTGTACTCGGCGGTGCCGGGCTCGGGCAGCGGCCCGTCCGGGCCGTACAGCAGGAACAAGTACTTCATCGCCTGACTACCTCCGTTCGGGCCGGCCCCCGCGGCCGGCCTCACCAGGTAATCGAACGGCCGCCTCGCGGATCGACAGGTAGCTCAGAAATTCTGCGGAACTCTTTCCGGGCACGCGGGGCCGTGCGCGCCGGCCCGGTATCGGTTCGCCGTCAGGCTGCCATCTCCTTGATCTCCTCTATCAGGCGCACCCTGTCCTCGTGGGTGCGGGCCAGCGGCTGCACGTTCAGCGTGGTGACGCCGGACTCCTTCAGCGCGGCGAGCCGCTCGGCGACGTGCGCCCTGGTCCCGACCAGCGAGATTCCCTCGAGCAGCGACCTCGGCACCAGCGCCGCGGCCTCGTCCTTGCGCCCGTCCAGGTAGGCATCCTGGATCGCGATCGCCTCGTCCGGGTAGCCGTAGTCGGAGGCCAGCTTGGCGTAGAAGTTCTGGCCGCGCGCGCCCATGCCGCCCACGTAGAGCGCGAGCGCCGGCCGGCCGAGGTCGACCAGGTCGCCGACGTCGTCGCCGATCGCCAGGCTCGCCTGGGCGATCACGTCAAGCGCCGGCAGCGACGGGTCGCGCTTGGCCTTCCCGGCGTCCAGCGCCGCTCCCCAGATGCTGGCCGCCTTCTCCGGGAAGTAGAAGATCGGCTGCCAGCCCTCGGCCAGTTCGGCGGCCATCGCCGTGTTCTTCGGACCGACCGCGGCGAGGATGATCGGGATCCGGTCCCGCGCTGGGTGGTTGATCAGCTTGAGCGCCTTGCCCAGGCCGGTCCCCTGACCAGGCGGCAGCGGGATCTGGTAGTGCTTGCCCTCGTGGACCAGCCGATCCCGGCGCCACACGGCCCGGCAGATCTCGATGGTCTCCCTGGTCCGCCCGATCGGAGCGTCGTAGGGCACCCCGTGCCAGCCCTCGATCACCTGCGGCCCGGAGACTCCGATCCCCAGGTTGAACCGGCCGGCGGAGACGTAGTCGAGGCCCGCCGCGGTCATCGCGGTGAGCGTCGGCGTCCTCGTGTACAGCTGCATGATCCCGGACGCCAGCTGCAGCCGCTCGGTCTTCGCCGCCACGTACCCCAGCTGGCTGACCGCGTCGTAGCTGTAGGCCTCAGGCACGAACACGATGTCCAGGCCGACCTTCTCGTAGTCGGCGAGCTCGGTGACCGTCTCAGCGAAGCCGCCCGAGTAGTTCAGTGACATTCCGATGCGCAACCGGACCTCCCCGGGGATGGCACTTACCGGACCAAAGCATCGTAGCTGGCGGCTCTTCAGCCGTCACCGGCCAGCATGTCGGCGATCGCGCGCAAGGCCAGCAGGTAGGAGCCGAACCCGAACCCGGCGATGGTCCCGTCGGCCACCGCGGCCAGCACCGAGGTGTGCCGGAACTCCTCGCGCGCGGCCGGGTTCGAGATGTGCACCTCGACCAGCGGCGCCGTGCGCATCGCGAGCGCGTCCCGCAGCGCGTACGAGTAGTGCGTGAACGCGGCCGGGTTCAGCACGACCGGCACCCGCCCGTCCGCCGCCTCGTGCACCCACGCGATGAGCTCAGATTCGTCGTCGGTCTGCCGGAAGTCGACGGCCAGCCCGAGCTCGGCCGCGCTCGCGGCGCACCGCTCGCGCAGATCGTCCAGCGTCGCGGTGCCGTAGACGTCGGGTTCGCGGGACCCGAGCCTGGCCAGGTTCGGCCCGTTGAGCACGAGCACCGTCTGCATGTCAGACCTCCTGGTAGGCGCGGGCAAGCAGCTCCTCGGGCGGGTCGGCGAGGATGCCTGGCCGGGCCAGGCCGTCGAGAACCACGAACCGCAGGTGCCGGCCGCGGGTCTTCTTGTCGACCGCCATCGCCTCTCGCAGTCGGGGCCAGGAGCCGCCCGGATACCGGGTCGGCAGGCCGACCGCGCGGAGGATCTCGCCGTGCCGTGCCGCCGTCGCCTCGTCGAGCCGGCCGGCCAGCCTGCCGACGGCCGCGGCGAACATCATCCCGATCGCGACGGCCTCCCCGTGCGGGATCGCGTAGTCCTCGGCTCGCTCGATCGCGTGGCCGAGGGTGTGCCCGTAGTTGAGCATCTCCCGCCGCCCGGCCTCGCGCAGGTCGGCGGCGACGACGTCGGCCTTCATCCGGATCGCGCGCTCGACAAGTTCGCGCTCGCGCGGGCCGCCAGGCGCGGACGCGCCGGCCGGGTCCTGCTCGATCAGCCCGAGAATCGCCGGGTCGGCGATGAACCCGGCCTTGATCACCTCGGCCATCCCGCTCACGTACTCCCCGGGCGGCAGCGTCGCCAGCGCGCCCAGGTCGGCAAGGACTCCGGCCGGCGGGTGGAACGCGCCGACCAGGTTCTTGCCGGCCGCGATGTTGATCGCCGTCTTGCCGCCGACCGCCGCGTCCACGATCGCGAGCAGCGTGGTCGGCACGAGCACGAGGCGCACGCCACGCAACCACGTCGCGGCGACGAATCCGGCCAGGTCGGTTACTGCCCCTCCGCCGAGTCCGATGATGGCGTCGGAACGAGAAACCCGGTGTGCTGCCAGCCGCGACCACAGTGCCGCCGCCACGCTGATGTCCTTGGCGGCCTCGCCGGCCGGCACGGGCTCGGAGTGGACGGTGTGGCCTGCGGCGGCCAGCGCGTCGGCGGCGGGCCCGGCCAAGGACCCGAGGCCGTCGGCATGGATCAGGACGACGGTCCTGGCCCGGGCGCCGACCAGCGCGGGCAGCTGTGCCGTGATCCCGGTTCCGACGAGCACGTCGTACGGTCGTTCGCCGCCGACCCGGATCGCGGTCGCGCTCATCGAGCGGCCAGGAGCCCGGCGATCTCGGCGGCGATCTCGCCGGGATCACGGTCGTCGGTTCCCACCGTGATCGTCGCGAGTCGCTGGTAGACCGGTATCCGCTGGTCGAGCAGTATCTTCAGCGTCGCCCTCGGGTTGCCGATCAGCAGCGGCCTGGCCTGGCTGAGCCCGACGCGCTTGGCCGCTGCGGCGAACCCGGTCTGCAGGTAGACCACCGGATGCCCGGCCAGCCTGGCCTGCGTCCGCGGGTCGAGCACCGCGCCGCCCCCGACGGCGACCACACCGGCGCTGCCCTCCAGCACCCGGACGACGGCGGCTCGCTCGAGTTCCCTGAACGCCGGCTCGCCGTCCTCGACGAAGATGTCGCTGACCGGCTTGTTCGCCGTCACCTCGACCTCGGCATCGGTGTCGGTGAAGCTGACGCCCAGCCTGGCGGCGAGCAGCGGCCCGACCGTGGACTTTCCCGCGCCGGGCGGGCCGATCAGGATGGCGGCCGGCGCTGCGGCGGCCTGCGGCCCGCTCACCGGATCACCAGGGCCGCAAGGTAGCCGCCGAGGTTCCTGCGGGTCTCCGCGACGCTGTCGCCGCCGAACTTCTCCAGCGCCGCGTCGGCGATCACCAACGCCGCCATCGCCTCCGCCACCACGCCGGCGGCGGGCACCGCGGTGACGTCACTGCGCTGGTTGATCGCCTTGGCTGGTGCACCGGTGTCGACGTCGACGGTGGCCAGGGCCCGCGGCACCGTCGAGATCGGCTTCATCGCCGCGCGCACCAGAACTGGCTCGCCCGTGCTCATTCCGCCCTCGATGCCGCCTGCCCGGTTGGTCACCCGGCGCACTCCTTCCGGTCCAGGCTCGATCTCGTCGTGCGCTGCCGAGCCGCGCCTTCCGGCGGTCGCGAACCCGTCGCCGATCTCCACGCCCTTGATCGCGTGGATGCTCATCATCGCGCCGGCCAGCCTGGCGTCGAGCCGCCGGTCCCAGTGCACGTGACTGCCCAGCCCCGGCGGCAACCCGTGCACCACCACCTCGACCACGCCGCCGAGCGTGTCGCCGTCCTTGCGCGCAGCGTCGATCTCGGCCACCATCGCCGCGCTCGTCGCGCGGTCCAGGCAGCGGACCGGGTCGGCGTCTACCGCCGCGAGATCGTCGCGGCCCGGCAGCGTGCCCTCGGCGGCGTGAATGCCGCCCAGGGCCACGACATGGCTGAGGATCCTGGCGCCGAGCGCCTGGTCAAGGAAGCGCCTGGCCAGCTCGCCGAGCGCGACCCTGGCGGCGGTCTCCCTCGCGCTGGCGCGCTCAAGTACCTGGCGTGCGTCGTCGTGGCCGTACTTCTGCATCCCGACGAGGTCGGCGTGGCCCGGGCGCGGCCTGGTGAGCGGCTCGCTGCGGGCCTGACCGGCAAGCTCGGCGGCCGGCACCGGATCGGGCGCCATGACCGTCTGCCACTTGGGCCATTCGGAGTTGGCCACGGTGATCGCGACCGGGCCGCCCAGGGTGCGCCCGTGCCTGACGCCGCCGGTGATCTCGACCTCGTCCTGCTCGAATTTCATCCGCGCACCGCGGCCGTGACCGGCGCGCCGGCGAACTAGCGCGCGGGCCACGTCGGACGTGGTTATCTCGACTCCGGCGGGCATGCCCTCACAAATCGCCACCAAGGCGCGGCCATGCGATTCCCCGGCGGTCAGCCAGCGCAGCATGCAGTCGATCTTGCCATGACGGGCTACGTGCCGCTGCCGAGCCAGATCGCGACGCCGCGCCGCAGACGGCTGCCGAGCCGCGTCATCACCGCGCTTCCTGCCTCCGTCGCGAGCCCGGCGACGTCGCGCCCGGCACTGTCGGGGGCAATCGTGAGCGCGATGACCAGGTCGCGCTCGGCGCCGCCCGGGCGCAGCTCGAACGCCGCGACCGTCAGTTCCCCCGTGAGCACGTCCGATACGACCTCGCGGACGTCGGGGTCTGCCCACGGTGCCGGGACGGCGTCGCCGCGGGCGAGCGCCGCGAGCCTGGCGCCCTCGACCGCGAGCCGAACCGGGCCGGCCACGTCGATCACGACGGCGCAAGGGCCGTCGACGGCGGCCTGCCACACCTGGCGCGCGGCCGCCGGGACGGGGCGGGCGCCCTGCTGCCAACGGTGCATCGCGTCCAGGCAGGTGAACGCGGGTATAGCCCGGCGGCCGTCCAGCCCGATCAGCGTCGGCATGGCCATCTCGCTGGCTTTCTCCGCGCGAAGCTGGTCGGCGGGCACGGCGACCACGGGCACGAGCAGCCGGCCGCATGCCAGCGCCGTCAGCGCTGCCCGCTCACTGCCTTGACCGGCCGCGAACGCCTCGAGCGCCGCCGTCACGCCAGGATCTGCCGTGCCGTCGTCGTGACGGAACGATGGGTCGCCGCCGCTGATCCCGAGCACAGGCCAACTGTAGTTCGACGCCATCAGCGCACTCCGCGCAGGAGGGCCGTCCGGCGGCAATCCGGCATCTTAATCCAGTCGCGGCAACCCCGACGGATCAGGCACTAGTAATCTGGCGCCCGACGCAGTTCACAGTTCTCACCCAAAGTTGGGCACTCAGCTTGCGTTTTGAGAGTTTCATGGAACTGCATGGTCAGACCACAGGGGAGCGCGTGCGGAACATTCCTGGTGAACCGCCGGTCATCCAGACGGGAACGCTGATGCAGAAGCCTATCCCGCCGCGGCTCGTCGAGCCGTACCTGACTGGTCGCCGCGCCGTCATCGCCGGCTTCGTCTACCGGGCCGCTGACACCTCCTTTTCCGACCCGGCGGACTTCTACTCCGCGCTCGACCTCGGGTACGAGGGATCGGAGTTCCGGCCGGACATGCAGGAGGTCTACCTGCTCCAGTGGACATCGGCGACGCTGGAGGTGTACCGGATCCCGTACTCGGTCGTTCGCGGCGGCGACTGGACGGGCAAGCCGCCGTTCACTGGTACGGGTTACACGTCCTGGCCTAGCCGCCGCCCAATCCCTGAGTTCTTCGTCGACTTGATGCCGATTCCGGTCGGGGCCGAGATTTACCGGGTCGCTCAGGGCAGTCGCTCAGACTTCATCGCCCGGTACGACGGGCAGGTCTGGCTACGTCCTGCCGAGGGGGTCTGATCGAGATGCGATATCGGCTGCTGGCCAGCTATCAGGGCGCGCCCTACGAAGCCGGCGTTGGCCCGGACGAGTCTGGCGTGGTCCTGTTCGCGGCCTGTCCCCCGCCCGAGGAGCTGCGATTCGAGCCGGCTACCGGGCACTGGCGGAAGGAAGTCAGCCGCGCTGACGTCCAGATGCTCTACGAGTCGCGGCCGGTCGGTGTGTTCCGCGGTGAGCGCTGCGTGGTGCTCGATGACCTCACCGACCGCCTGCACATCGCCTACCTTGGCCACGATGGGTATCTGGCCGAGCGGCTCGGCTACTGGGAAGTCGACCGCGGCGTCTTCGAGCTGATCACGCCGCGCCAGGAAGTGACCGACATTGTCGAGCAGCGGCTTCCGCTGGAAGTCCGCCCTGACGGCACGCAGCCGCGGCCGACGTTCGAGGCAGGCGGTCAGGCGGTCGGCTATGGCCAGGAATTGGCCAACGGCACCGCGGCGCAGCGGTCATCGGACGGCCAGCCGCCAACCGCGGACATCCTGTCGCCCGGCTATCCGCAGCAGCCGCGCAACGGCCTGGCCGACGTGAACCGTCCCGGCGGACTCAGCGGTGCCGGCGGACTCAGCGGTGCCGGCGGACTCAGCAGTCCCGGCAGACTCAGCGGTCCCGGCGGACTCAGCAGTCCCGGCAGACTCAGCGGTCCCGGCGGACTCAGCGGTCCCGGCGGGCCGGGCGGGCCGGGTGCACCGGCGGCGCCAGGGCCTGACCCGATCGCAGCGACCGCCGGCGGTAAGTCCGACGTTTCGATACCAGCCGTCGACGAACCGCCGCTTCCGCTCGAGGCAGAGGCAATGCGAGCGGCTAGCGCGGCAGCGCGCAGCGGCAAGAAGGACCGGCCAAGACATGTCGCCCCCGTTCCGGCCGCCGCGGCGGGGCCGGCGGCGCGGCCGGACCGCCCAGAGCCGGCCCAGGAACCGACCCGCGCCGCCGTCCCGGTCACGCCGGCCGGGATATCCGAGCCATCCACGCCGGTGCAGCACGGCACCGACGTCGCGGGCGCCGTGCCGTCGTGGACGCCCCAGGCCCACATTCCGCCGCAGCGGCCGTCCCAGGCCGAGCCACAGAACGCGGCCCCGACGCCGGACCGGCCGGCGGGAGCGCCACGGCAGCTTGCCGAGATCCCGCAACCGGCCGGGGTTAGCCAGGCGGCCGGGACCGGCCAGCCAGCCGGCGCCAGCCGGCCAGCCAGTACCAGCCATCGCACCGGGACCAGTCAGGCCCCCGGGACCAGCCAGCCCGCGCAGACGCGACCAGCAGCGGAAGCCAGCCGGCCAGCCAGTACCAGCCAGCCGGCCGGGTCCCGGCACTCCGCCGAAACCCCGCAGGCCGCTGCGGCACGTCGGTCGGCCGGGCTTTCGACCGGAGCCGGAACAGGTCTGATGACCGGCGCGCCATCCGTGCGATCCGCGGCACCCGTGCCTCCGCTCCAGGCCCAGGTCGCGACCGCGACGGACAGTGCGCCAATCCATGGCGTCCCGCTCCCGCCGCCGACCGAGCTCCTCGGCCAGCCCGCGGCACCGCTCACCCCGCCAGCCTGGACGCCGGCCGGCGATGGACCAGGTCCAGGCATCGCCCCCGTCGCCGAGCTCAGCCGAGCGCAGGGCGATTCGGCCGACCCTGAGCAGCACGGCCCGGTCAACGGGGTGATGCGCGATGAGCAGGTGACGGCCGCCGAAGCTCTGCTCGGCACCGCGCCTGTCGGCGGTTACCTGCCCGACCAGATGGAACTGCCGCTTCCCGCAAGCGCGCCAGGTAACGCCGCGGTAGCTCCCCCGGCCAGCGAGCCACCAGGTGCTTCGATGCGGCTGCCGGGTGGCCAGCGACCGCAGGAGCCGACCATCGCGCTGGCCTCTCCGCCTCAGGCAACCCCGGGACCGCTGGCCCCCGCCGGCCCGCATAATCCCTATCTGCGACTGGTCGAGCCGGCCGGCACGCCCGAGAACCCAGCGAGCGTCCAGGAACCGGCGCCCGCCGACATCATGCCCGCCGACGATGCGGCCGCGCAGCCCCCGCAGCGGAGGCGGCGCGCGGCCAAGCGCCGGCTGCCGACCCAGCGGATCTTCTCCGACCTGGCCGCTCAGGCCGCGATACCCGCGAACGCCTACGCGATCGGCGAGGACATCGACGGGGCCATGTGCCTGATCAGGACCGACGAAGGCTTCGAGGTGTTCAACTCGCTCTCCGGAGCCAGGCATGAGGTTCGGGTCTTCCAGAACGAGGAGTCGGCCTACTTCTACCTGTTCGGCGTGCTGGTCGCCGAGGCGGTCAGGACCGGCATGCTGGCACCGAGGCAGTAACGGGTCCCCGGGCGGGCCAGCGACACCAACTGGCCCGCTCGCTTGGCCGCACGGGCCAGTCAGCACCCCGTCGGGGACTTGTCACGACTTGGAGTCAATTCGCTGCCCGACTTGTCGGCTTTGCGGAGCCAGATCTAGTGACATGTCGATGCTGGCGGCGGAGGGGGCGCCAGCCCGGCGGGGCGTGCCGCCATGATGGGAGCCATGACCGCGCCCAACGAGCAGCCAGAGCGTGCCGAGCCTACCGACCTGATCCCGCCAACCCCGCAGACCCCGCCAACTCCGCAGACCCCGCAGACCCCGCCGACCCCGCAGGTCCGGCCAGCCAAGCCGGACCTGGCGACCCCGCTCAGCGGAGCCCAGTACCGCATCCGGGCCGGTGCCTACGAGGCCGCTGTCACCGAACTCGGCGCCGGGCTACGCCGGCTGAGTTTTCGCGGCAAGCCGCTGGTCACCGGATACGCGGCCGACGATCTTCCGCCCGCGGGTGCCGGACAGCTGCTCGCGCCGTGGCCGAACCGGATCGACGGCGGCAGGTACGAGTTCGGCGGCGCCAGCCTCCAGCTCGAGCTGAGCGAAGCCACCAGGGGGAACGCCATCCATGGCCTGACCCGCTGGGCGAACTGGGACCTGTCCGACGCTTCGGCGCCAGGGAGCGCACCCGCACCGAGCACCCACGACCCGAGCACCCACGACCCGAGCACCCACGACCCGAGCACACCAGGCCTGTGCACGGCCGACCAGGTGACGCTGACGCACGTCCTGCACGGCAGGCCCGGTTACCCGTTCTGCCTCGAGCTGTCGGTCAGCTACCGGCTCGACGCGGCGTCAGGGCTGACGGTCGCCGTCACGGCGTGGAACGCCGGCTCCCGGCCGGCGCCGTACGGCACCGGATCTCATCCGTACCTCACCACCGGCGCGCCTGTAGTGGACGACTGCGAGCTCGAGCTGGCCGCAGCGTACTGGCTGGCCACCGACGACCGGGGAATCCCCTCCGGTCCGGCGCGGGATGTGACGGGCTCGGCGTTTGACTTCCGCGCGGCGCGCCGCATCGGCAGCACCCAGCTTGACCACGCGCTGACCGGGTTGAGCAGGGACGAGTCCGGGCTCGCCTGGGCGCGGCTGGCGAGCGGAGGCGTGCGGCTCGGGCTGTGGGCCGGGCCGGGCTACGACTGGCTTCAGGTCTTCACCGGGGACGCGCTCGCGGCCGGCCAGCGGCGGCGCGCACTCGCCGTCGAGCCGATGACGTGCCCGGCCAACGCCTTCGTCAGCGGCGACGGCCTGCTGACGCTCGCCCCCGGCGACAGCGTCACGCACACCTGGGGCATCCGGGTCCTTCAGTCCTGAGCCGCCGCCGGCTCCGGCCAGCGGACCAGGCCGGAGATCCGCTCCAGGTCGTCCTGGGTGTCCAGGTCATCCGGCCGGCCGACGTCGCCGCACTCCACGGTGGTGACGAGGTCGAGCCGCGAGCGCAGGAAGGCCCGCGCCCCGATATCTGCGTGCGCGGCGGCCGCCGCCTGCGCCCAGTGCGCCCTGCCGATCAGGACGGGATTGCGCGGCCGGCCGTCGTAGCAGGCCACGACCACCTGAGCGCCGGCCAGGAACGCGGCGATCAGCCGCCGCACCGCTTCGGCGCCGATCAGCGGCTGGTCGACCAGCGCGACCACGACCGCGTCGCTGTCGGCGGGCAGCGTCTCCAGACCCTCCCTGAGCGAGGAGCCCATGCCGGTCCGCCACGCCGGATTGTGCGCCGTGATCACGCCGGGCAGGCTGACCGGGGCCGCACCGGTAACCACGACCACCGGATCGGCTCCGCCGTCGCGCAGCAGCGCCACCCCGCGCTCCGCCAGCGTCCGGCCTCCGAGCTCGACCAGCGCCTTCGGCCGCCCGAGCCGGCTCCCCTGCCCGGCGGCCAGCAGCAGTCCGGCCACCCGGGAGTGCTCCGCGTTCCTGACACTCACCGCCGCCCGCCGCGCCGCGCCGTCAGTCGTGATGGATCCGCCCGGCGGTTGTGGTCAGCGGCTGGCCAGAGCCGCCCCACCTGAGCTGGATCAGCTCCGCTGCGATCGCCACAGCGGTCTCCTCCGGGGTGCGGGCACCGAGGTCGAGGCCGACCGGTGAACGGAGCCTGGCCAGCTCCTCGTCCGTCAGGCCGGCCTCGCGCAGCCGGTCGAGCCTGTCCTCGTGGGTCCGCCTGCTGCCCATCGCGCCGATGTATGCCGCGGGAGCGCGCAGCGCGACCTCCAGGACGGGAACGTCGAACTTCGGGTCGTGCGTCAGCACGCAGACGACGGTTCGCTCGTCGGTCGTGACGCCCGACAGATACCGGTGCGGCCAGTCGGTCACCACCTCGTCGGCGTCGGGGAACCTTGCCGTGGTAGCGAAGACCGGCCGGGCGTCGCAGACGGTAACCCGGTAGCCGAGGAACTTGCCGACCCTGGCCACGGCGGCCGCGAAGTCGATGGCACCGAACACCAGCATCCTCGGCGGCGGCGCGAACGACTGCACGAACACGGACAGCTCGTCCATCCGGCGCTCGCCGGCCGCGCCGTAGTGCCGCACGCCGGTCAGGCCCTGCGCCAGCATTCCCCTGGCGTCGTCGTCGACCGCCTGGTCGAGCCGGTCGCCCGATCCGAGCGTGCCGGTCGCATGCGGCTCGCGGTCGGCGGGCCAGATCACCCGCCTGGCGCCCAGCTTTCCCGGGCCCTCGATCACCGTGGTGACGGCGACCGGCTCACCGGCCCGCACGGCCTCGCTGATGTCGCCGAACTCCGGGTGGCGCTGCCTGCTGACCGGCTCGATGAAGATGTCGATGATGCCGCCGCAGGTCAGGCCGACGCTGAACGCGGTGTCGTCACTGACGCCATAGCGTTGCAGCACCGGCTGGCCGCTGGTGATCACCTCGCCGGACAGCTCGTAGACGGCGCCCTCGACGCAGCCGCCTGACACGCTGCCGACGACCTCGCCGTCCGGGGAGACCGCGAGTGCCGCGCCGGGCTCCCGCGGGGCGCTGCTGAACGTCCTGACCACTGTGGCGAGGCCGAACTCCTCGTCGGCCTCCCACCACTTGACGATCTGGTCGAGGATGTCTCGCACCGTCGGTCACCCGCTCTCAGCTAGAAACTCAGCGTACGTCGGATCTGGGCGGTTCAGCGACCCGGGCGGCGGGCGGCCGGGCAGGTCACCGCGCTGCGGCGCGACGGGCCAGGCGCTGCCTGACGCTGAAGAAGGCGAACAGCACGCAGGCCAGATAGAACACGTACACGACGGCCTGGAGCACGGTGGGGCTCTGCGCGTAGCCGAAGAAGCTGTGCGCGATGTCGCCGATCGCGCTGTCCTCGTTCAAGATCGCGCCGGTATGCCAGAGCTGGTGCGAGACGCCGGGCAGCCAGCCGAGTTCCTGCATGTTCTGCACGGCGTCGACCAGCAGCCCGGCCGCGAAGACCATCAGCAGCGCGCCGACAATCATGAAGAACCGGCCCACGTTGATCCGGTGCCCGAGCCGGTACATCACGAACGCGATCGCCAGCGCGATCGCCAGGCCGGCGGCCGCTCCGGCCAGCAGCCCGCCCCGCTGGCTGCTGGAGAACGCGATCGCCAGCGTGAACACCACCGTCTCCACCCCCTCCCGGCCGACCGCCTGGAAGGCCAGCAGCGCGACGCCGACCCGGGCGCCGCGGCTCATCTCGGCATCGGCGGCGGGCTCGCGCGCGGCCAGGCTCGCACCGGCCGCCGAGCCGGCCGTCCCGGCGGTCAGCCCCGTGTCGGGCACGCGAACGGCCTGCCGGACCGCGGCACCGGCCCGGGGCGCGGCCGCGTTCTCCCCGTGCGAGGCGAGCACGGCGTCGGCGCGGGACTGCAGTTCGCCCTTCAGTCCCCTGGCGTGCGACCGCATCCAGAACGTCATGTAGGTCAGCACCGCCGCGGCGAGCAGGTAGGTGGCGGTCTCGAAGATCGTCTGAACCCGCGAGTCGGCATAGGTGCGGATCGTGAAGTAGGCGGCCAGCCCGCCCGCGCCCGCCAGGACGAGTGCGGCAGCGACTCCCGCGAGCACGTCCCTGAAGTGCCGGCGCTGGCCGCTGCGGTTGAGATAGGCCAGCAGGATCGCGACGATCATGCTCGCCTCTACTCCCTCGCGCAGGAATATGACAAACGTGGCGGCCATCTGCGGCGGGTCCTCTCCGGGGGCGTACTGTCCGTCAGAAGTTAGGTTAGCCTAAACAGCGGAGCCTAAGTTAGGGAACCCTAATATCGGTGAGCGAGGTTCCTCACCAGCCTGCGCGGCCGGCCGCCCGCAGGTCGGGCAGGCCGCCTGGCCCGCCTGGCCCCACTCCGCGCAGAACGAGCGCCGTGTCGACCGCGGCGATCACGGCCTCCCATCCCTTGTCCTCAGCACTACCCGGCCCGCCGCATCTCTCCCTCGCCTGGGCGATCGAGTCACACGTCAGAACGCCGTTGCCGACCGGAGTGCCGGCGTCCAGAGCGGCCCTGGTGAGACCGTAGGTGACCGCCTCACACACGTAGTCGAAGTGCGGCGTGCCGCCCCTGATCACGGCCCCGACGCAGGCCACCGCGTCATGCTGCCTGGCCAGGGCGGCGGCGACGACCGGCAGCTCGACGGCGCCTGCCACCCGCACGACGGTGGGGGACTCGATCCCGCAGGCGGTCGCCGCCGCCACCGCCCGGTCGAGCAGCGCGTCGGTGATCTCGGCATTCCAGCGGGTCGCCACGATCGCCAGCCGCAGCCCGGCGGCCCGCACGGGCTGAGCGTCAGGACGGCCGGCCCCGCTCACCGGCCGCCTCCGGCCGCGGCGCTTCCCGGGCCGCCGCGCGAGCCCGCACCGCCGGCCGCGACCGAGCCGCCGGCCGCGACCGGACCGCCCGCCGCGACCGGACCGCCCGCCGCTACCGCGTCTATGCCGTCGGCCGACTCGGCCAGCTCGGCCGGCCCGGACAGCTCGGCCGGCTCGGACAGCTCGATCAGATGGCCGAGCCGGTCCCGCTTGGCGATCAGGTACCGCAGGTTGTGCGGGGTCTCGCTGACCGGCAGGGAGACCGTTCCCGTCACCTTCAGGCCGTAGTCGGCCAGCCCCTTGACCTTGGCGGGGTTGTTGGTCAGCAGCCGCAGCGAGCTCACCCCCAGGTCGGCGAGTATCTGCGCGCCGGTGGAGTACTCCCTGGCATCGACGGGGAACCCCAGTTCGGTGTTCGCATCGACGGTGTCCGCGCCCGCGTCCTGAAGCTGGTACGCCTGCAGCTTGCTGAGCAGGCCGATCCCGCGCCCCTCGTGGCCCCGCAGGTACATGACGATCCCGCGGCCCTCGGCGGCGATCGCCGCCATGGCCGCGTTCAGCTGGGTGCCGCAGTCACATCGCTGGGAGCCGAACACGTCGCCGGTGAGGCACTCGGAATGCATCCTGACCAGCACGTCCTGGCCGGCCACGGCGCTCGCCGCGGCCGTGGAGACGTCACCGAGGACCAGCGCCAGGTGCTCGGTCCCGTCCATCGAGTTGAGGTAGCCGACCGCGTTCCAGTGCCCGTAGGAGTTCGGGATCGTGGTCTGCACGACCCGGCTGATCATCCGCTCTGAGTACCTGCGGTACTCGATCAGCTGAGCGATCGAGATCAGCGCGAGCCCGTGCTCGTCGGCGAACTCGCGCAGCCTGGGCAGCCGCTTCATCGTCCCGTCGTCGTTGACCACCTCGGCGAGCACGCCGGCCGGAGCGAGCCCGGCCAGCCTGGCCAGGTCGACCGCTGCCTCGGTATGACCTGGCCGGCGCAGCACGCCGCCGCTTGTGTACCGGAGCGGGAACACGTGCCCGGGCCTGACCAGCTCGTACGGCTCGGTCGCCGAGTCGACGAGCGCCCTGACCGTGCGCGACCGGTCGGCCGCCGAGATCCCGGTGCTGACCCCGTCGCGCGCGTCCACGCTGACCGTGAACGCGGTCCGCATCCGCTCGTTATTCTGGGTGGTCATCAGCGGGAGTTGGAGCCGGTCGAGCTCCTCGCCCAGCATCGGCACGCAGATCACCCCGCTGGTGTGCCTGATCGTGAACGCGAGCAGGGCCGGCGTCGCCTTGCTCGCGGCGAAGATGATGTCGCCCTCGTTCTCCCGGTCGGCGTCGTCCACGACGACGACCGGCCGCCCGGCCGCGACGTCCGCGATCGCGCGCTCCACGCTGTCCAGCGCGACTCCCGCCACGTCCTGCGGCAGCTGCCCGGTCACCGGTGCTCACCGCCCGCCAGCAGCCGCTCCACGTACTTGGCTATCACATCGACCTCGAGGTTGACCCGGTCCCCGGCGGCGACGCTGCCGAGCGTGGTCCGCGCGAGCGTCTCGGGGATCAGGCTCACCTCGAGCCAGTCGCCGTCCCGGCCGGCTCCCTGGGCCGTGATCTCGCTCACCCCGGAGACGGTGAGGCTCACGCCGTCGACCGCCACCGAGCCTTTTTCTGCGATATAACGGGACAGCTCGGCGGGGATCGAGATCCGCAGCACATCCCAGTTTTCCGCCCGTCGGCGATCGCCGACCACGCCGGTGCCGTCCACATGGCCCTGGACGATGTGGCCGTCAAGGCGCCCGCCCGCGGGCGCGGGCCGTTCCAGGTTGACCTGGCCGCCCGCCGGCAGCGCCCCGAGCGTTGACCTCGCCAGCGTCTCGCCCATCACATCCGCCGTGAACTCGCAGCCGGCCGCCCGCGTCACCGTCAGGCAGACCCCGTTGACCGCGATCGAGCTGCCCGGGGCCGCGCTGGAGGCGACCAGCGGGCCGTCGATTGTGAGCCTGGCCGAGTCGGTCTGGCGATCGACCGCAGCCACCTTGCCGAGCTCTTCGATGATTCCGGTAAACACCGCGCCCTCCGCCCTGCTCTCAGGCTCCGGGGACGCGGAACACCGCTCGTGACGCGGCCATGACCCGGCCAGGGGCCGGCCGCGCGCGTGCTGCCTCCCATCCGGACTTTTACCGTCGGTACCGGAATCCCACCGGTTCAGTCGGCCGATGGCCTCGGCCGGGTCGCGGACTGTCACCGCCGGTTCGGAGTTTCACCGACCCCGGAGCACGCTTAACAACGCAAACCAGTATGCCATGACCGCTATTCCGCGCGGATCAGGGCTGACTGGGCGAGCCGCCCCGGCGGGCGAGCGCATCCACGGTCACCGCGGCGAGCAGCACAATCGCAGTCCAGATGTTCTGCGCGGCCGCCGAGAATCCGAGCAGCAGCAGGCCGTTGTAGATCACGCCGACTACCAGACCACCGAGCACGGCGCCGAGCATCCTTCCCCGGCCGCCGAACAGGCTGGTGCCGCCGATGACCGCCGCCGCGACGGCGTAGAGCACATACGCGCCGCCTTGGAAGTTGCTTGACATCCCGCCCAGGTTCGAGGCGTAGATGATGCCGCTGACACCCGCGGTCAGCCCGCACAGCATGAAGGCCAGTACGCGGATCCGGCTGAGGTTGATTCCGGCTCTCCTGGCTGCCTCGGAATTGCCGCCGATCGCGTACACGTAGCGGCCGAACCGGGTCCGGTTGAGCAGAATGGTCCAGGCGACGAGCAGCACAAGTATGACCAGGACGACCCAGGGCACGCCCTCTACCACGGAGAACCCGACGCTGCGATTGGTGTTGCAGATCAGGACGACGACCACGCCGGCGATGGCCATGACCGCGACCTTGAGTATCGTCACCGAGACAGGCGGCGCCGCGAGCTTGTGCGCTCGCCGGCGAGCGTCGCGCAGCATCATGAACAGCCCGGCGAGCACCACGGCCGCCACCATCACGATCCAGCTCGCCGTTGCGCTGAGGCTGCCACCCTCGATGGCGTTCAGCACGTTGTTAGTCAGCCGGATCGTCCCGCCGGAACCCGGAGCGGCCAGGTCGATGAGGGCGAGGAGCAGGCCTAGACCGCCGAGATATCCGGCCAGCGTCACCACGAACGACGGCAGTCGCAGCCGGGTGATGATGACGCCCTCGACTCCCGCGTAGGCCGCGCAGAACGCCAGGCCAGCGATGACTGCCACCCACCAGGGAAGGGGATTCGTCCCGGAGAGTACCCAGAGCGTGATCACCGCGCCGCAGGCCGCGTTGTAGCCGACCGAGAGGTCGATCTCGCCAAGCAGCAGCACGAAGACCTCGGCCATGCCGAACGTCACGATGAAGGCGGCCTGCGTCATCAGGTTGACCAGGTTGCCCGCGGACAGGAACAGCGAGTTGCGGATCTGGAAGTAGACCACGATCGCGATCAGGCCGAGGACGACCGGCAGCACGCCGCTCTCGCCACTGCGGACCCGCCTGAACCAGATCCTGGTGTACTCGCCGAGCGAGTCAGCAATCAGGTCGGGAGCGCTGGCCGCCAGCAACGCTTCGTCGGTCGCGCCCTCCATCCGCTCCGCGTCGGTCACCAGGACGACCGGGCCGCCTGGTTGCTGCCCTGGATCACCGCGATCTGCTGCCATGCTCAGTCCTCCAGCCCGCTCGTGCCGCGTGATCCCGCGGGCTCGCCACTGCTGCCATTGCCGCGGCGCGAGGACGCGCCTGTCGTCATGATGTCCACGACCGACTGGCGGTCGAACTCCGTCGCGGGCCCCTGCGCCACCAGCCGGCCGAGATAGAGCACCGCGACCCGGTCGGCTACCCGGAATACGTCGTTCAGGTTATGCGAGACCACCACCACCGCGTGCCCGCGGCTGGCAAGCCTGGTGATCAGGCTCAGCACGAGCTCGGTCTGGCTGACGCCTAGCGCTGCTGTCGGCTCGTCCATGATCACGAGCCTGGCGTCCAGCATGACGGCCTTCGCCACCGCCACGGACTGCCGCTGGCCGCCGGAGAGCGATCCCACCGTCTGCCGGACCGAGCGGACGGTCGTGACGGCCAGGTCCGCGAGGGTCTGCTGCGCCGTCTTTTCCATCCAAGTCTCGTCGAGGAGCCCGTAGCTGATCCGCTCGTGCCCGAGCATCATGTTCTGCACGATGTCCAGGTTGTCGCATAGCGCAAGGTCCTGGTACACGGTGGCGATGCCGAGCGCCGAGGCGTCTTTCGGGCTGCGGATGTGGACCGGCGCGCCTTTCCAGAGGATCTGGCCGCCGCTCGGCTCCCAGATGCCGGCCACGCACTTGATCAGCGTGGTCTTGCCCGCGCCGTTGTCGCCCACCAGCGCGGTCACCTGGCCGGCCGGGATGTCGAGGTCGATATCGGCCAGGGCGCGCACCGGACCGAAGCTCTTGCCGAGCCCTCGCAGCCTCAGCAGCGGAGCCGAGGGGTCGGCCGCCCCAGCCTGGCCCGATCCGGCACCGGCCGGCGCCCCGCCCGCTGCCGCGGGCGGGGCGTCGTCCGGCTTCCCGATGTTTACCACTGCCTGAGGCCTTCGCTGCCCCGAGCCCTCATGGCTACCCCGAGATCCCGGCTGCCGTGCAGGCTGCCTTGTACTTGGCCGTGCATAGCTGGGAGGCTGGCACGAACTTGTCCGCGATGACCGTCGAGTTCATATTCGACGTGGTCACCCAGGTGGGCGTCAAGAGCACGGACGGCACCGAGACGTGGCCCGTGGTGTCCATCGTGGTCTGGCCGCCGGTGAGCGCGGTGGGGACCTGGACCCCGGCCCGCACGTACATCGCGAGCGCGGCGGCGGCCTGGGCCTCCAGGTAGATCGGCTTGTACACGGTGCCGCACTGGTAGCCGGCCAGGATGTTCTGCAGCCCGATCAGGGTCGCGTCCTGCCCGGTGACCGGGAAGGTCTTGGCATTAACACCCTTGCGCTGCAGGTAGGTGATGATCGGCGCGGCGTTCTCGTCGTTCGGCGTGAGCACCGCGTTGATGGTGCTGTGCGCGGTGAACTGCTGCTGGAACTCGGTCAGCGCCGTCGGCGGGTCCCAGGTTCCCGCTGCCTTCCCGACCTGGTGGTACTTGCCCGAGCTGAACAGCGGCTTGAGCACTGCGTCGTAGCCCTGGCCGAACAGGGTGGCGTTATTGTCGGTCGGGTCGCCGTACATGACGAGCACGTTCGGGTTCTTGACCTTCCAGTCCGCCACGCACGAGACCATACCCTGGCCGATCTTGGTGCCGACCAGCACGTTGTTGAAGCTGACGTAGTACTTGCGGCTGCCGCCGAGGGTCAGCCGGTCGTAGTCGATCACCGCCGCACCGTGCGATGCCGCGTACTTCTCGATCGCAGCCCCGACGGTCGAGTCCAGCGGGTCCATGATGAGGACGCTCGCGCCCTTGGTGATGGCCGTCTGCGCGTCGGTCAGCTCCGTGGCGTCGCTGCCCCCGGCATTCTGCACGGTGAACTGCGACTTCGAAAGGCCCGCCTTCGTCAGGGACTCAGTCAGGTACGGAGCGTCGAATTCGACGTAACGCGCCGACGACACGGTGTCAGGCAGGATGACCGCCACATTGCCCTTGCCGATCTTGGCGAGCGGCTTGAGCTGCGACATGGCGGAGAAACTGTTGTTAAAGTCGGATGCCGATATCTGCGGCACGGTGACACCGGAGCTCGATCCGCCGCCCGGGGACTTCGAGCCAGAACTGCTGCACGCCGCGGCAACGAGGGCCGCGGACGCGGCCATCGCCACCCAGGCGACTTTCCTGGTTACTTGCTGCAAAGAGACCACCCGTTTCGTTCCTGGCCGGGATGCGGCCGCCATTCATTGGCGCCGGTCTGCGGGTCCCGCAGCGGCTCCTGTTGACCTGAACTCTAGAAGTCTGATCATGAACGCGGTCGTTAACATCCGCCGTTGGCCGTGAAAATTCTGTTAACGCAGTCGTCGCTCGGACAGCTGCTAATCCGGCGCGAACCGGTAGCCTGCCCGCGGCTGGGTCAGGATCAGCGGCGCTCCGCCGTCGTCTTCCAGCTTAGCCCTGAGCCTGCGGACATAGACGCGCACGTACTCGGTCTCGGTCTCGTAGCCGTGCCCCCACACCCGGCGCAGCAGGTGCGCGTGCGTCAGCAGCTTCCCCCGGTTGGTCGCGAGCTCGCGCAGCAGGGCGAACTCGGTGGGCGTCAGGTGCACCCGCTCGCCGCGGCGGAACACCTGCTCGCCGACCAGGTCGATCCGCAGTTCGCCGACGTCGATCAGCTGCGGCACCACGTCGCCCGGCGGAGCCGGGCGCGTGCGGCGCAGCGTCGCGGCGATCCTGGCGAGCAGTTCCTCGATGCTGAACGGCTTGGTCATGTAGTCGTCGGCGCCCATGTTCAGCGCGGTGACCTTGTCACGCTCGCCGCCGCGCGCCGAGACGACGATGATCGCCACGCCGGACCGCTCCCGCATCAGCCTGCACAGCTCGAAGCCGTCCGCCTCCGGCAGCATCAGGTCGAGCAGCACGATGTCGGGCTCCTCGGTGTCAAGCAGCTGGAGGGCGCGTGAGCCGTCGGCCGAGACGACGGTGTCGAAGCCGCGCACGGTGAGATTGGACCTGATCAGGTCGACGATGTTCGGGTCGTCCTCGACGACCAGCGCCCGGGTCTTAGCGACCTGGTCAGCCACGGGCGACCGCCCCCTTCCGCGATCGATGCCCCGAGCCCGAGCCCGGCCGCCCGGTCATCGCGTATCCGCCGTAGTGCGCCGGCGCGGCCGCGCCGTCCTCGACCGGCAGCCGGACAGCGAAGCTGGTGCCCGCCGGCGATGGCATGACCTCGAGCCGGCCTCCGTGGGCGGTGACGATGCCCCTGGCGATCGACAGCCCGAGCCCCGCTCCCGCTGTCCTGGCCTTATTCCTGACCCGACGCGGCTCGAACGGCGCCGCGGCCACCTCGGCGGGCAGGCCGACGCCCTCGTCGGTGACGGTGATCGTCACCGAAGCTTGGCCGCCGGCCTGCGCCCGCACCCGCACCGGCGTTCCCGGCGGATTGTGACCGACCGCGTTGCCGAGCAGGTTCACGAACACCTGCTCGAGCCGGTCATGGTCGGCCCAGATCACGGGCAGGTCCGGCGCGCAGGAGATCTCGACCATCGCGGCGCCGTCCGGCGGCAGGCAGGCCGCCGCGGCCTCGAGCACGAGCTTGATGTCGCACCAGTCGGGCTGCAGCCGCAGGATGCCGAGCTCGATCACGGAGAAGTCGAGCAGGTCGTCGACGAGCCTGCCGAGCCTGGTCGACTCGGCGGCGATCCTGGTCAGGAACCGCTGCTGCGACTCGGCGTCCCAGGTCACATCGGGCTGGCGCAGGCTGGTCGCGTAGCCGCGGATCGCGGTCAGCGGTGTCCGCAGCTCATGACTGAGCCTGGACAGGAAGTCACGCTGAAGCTCCTGTGACCGGCGCAGCGCGGTGGCTTCCTGCAGGGCCAGCCCGGCCTGCTCGCGTTCGAGCGCCAGCCTGAACGAGTGCGCCGCGTCCTCGACGAGCACCGTGGCCTCCGGCGTGGGCGGCCCCGACCACCAGCTCGCGAGCAGGACGCTCGGGCCGCCGGGAGCGGAGAGGGTCACCGCGAGATACCACTGCCCCTCGCTGCCGGGCAGTTGCCGTGCGGTTCCGTTATGCCAATTTCCGGAGAGCATCTCCGCGGCCAGCGCGGTGGCCTGAGCGGAGGCGCCGCCAAGGGGTGCCTGCCCGGCCGACGGCGACCCGCCGCGGGTCGCGCTGCCCCGGCACGCCGGCCCGGCGCCGTCGGCCGACGTCAGCAGGGTCACCTCGTCCGCTTCCAGTCCCCGGCAGAGCGCCTGGAGCGCCAGGCCGATACCCTCGCTGACCGGGATCGGGCCGGCCAGCGTCTCGAGTATCTCCCTGATGGTCTCCAGGACCCGGTTCCGCGTGGTGACCTCGTCCAGCAGCCTGTCCCGCTCGATCGCGCTCGCCGCGTACCCGGCGTAGACCGTGACGAGCTCGAGCTGGTCGCGCTCCGGTTCCCCCGGAGCGTCGCGGAAGACCGTGATCACTCCGGTCAGCCCGTCCCTGGCCAGCACGGGCACCGACCAGGAGCTGGCGACCCCGGTCGCGGCGGCGAGCCCGGCGAAGGGCGCCCAGCCGTCCCGCGCATCCGGAACGATGACGGACCTGCCCGATGACGCCGCCGCCCCGGGCGGGCCGCCTGCGGCGCCCACCGGCAGCACGGCCCACCGCGCGAGCAGGCCGCCGGGCAGGCCGATCGACGCGGTGCAGGCCAGCTCGTCGCCGACCGGCAGGTGGATGCAGAGCCGCTCCGACCCGAGCGCGGCCCCGAGCGCGGACAGGATCAGCGACAGGCTGGACGACGGATCGGCTGAGACCAGGCGACCGGTCAGGCCGTGCAGCCTGGTCAGCTGGCGCCGCGGGGACGAGTCGATCTCCTGGCCGGACAGCAGGGCGATCACGTCGTCTGGGTGCACCGCCGCCGGGTCCACATCGGCGGCGACCTGGCCGTGCCGCAGCACCACGATCCGGTCGGCGAGGCGGAACATGAGGTCGATGTCATGGCACGCGATGACGATCGTGGTGGCCTTGTCCCGCAGCGCCGCGATGAGCTCCTCTACCTGGGCCGCGTACCTGATGCTGAGCGACGCGGTCGGCTCGTCGAGCAGCAGCAGTGCCGGCCGGCCGGCCATCGCCCTGGCGATGGCGATCAGCTGCCGCTGACCCCCGGACAGCGAGCGGATGCTCCGCGCGGTGTCGGTGAGCGGTATGCCGAGCCCGGCCAGCACCGCCGAGGCGTCTGCGTGCATCCTGACATCCGACATCAGGTGACGCCGCCGCTCCCTGCCGAGCAGCAGGTTCGACGCGATGTCCAGGTTGTCGCAGAGCGACAGATCCTGCCAGACCACTCCGACACCCAGCCGGGCGGCCTTGATCGGGTCGGCGGGCAGCGGCCGGCCAGCCAGCATGATCGCACCGCCGGTCGGCGCGATGTCGCCGGCCAGGCAGCGCACGAGCGTGGTCTTGCCGGCGCCGTTCTCGCCCGCCAGCGCGACGACCTCGCCTGGCTGGATCTCCAGGTCGATGCCGTCGAGCGCGCGCACCGGGCCGAAGCTGACGGCTAGCCGCGAGACGGCGACCACGGCCGGTTCGCCGGCCTGGCTGGTCCCTGAGGCGCTGGGCAGAGCGACCGCACCGGCGCCGGGCAGTCCTGTCATACCCACATTGTGCTCTGAACGCGTGAGTGACCAGGCAATACGGGGCGACTGGAAGCTAGGGCAGCTTCCAGTCGATCTCCTCTCCGCCCTGCCGGACAAGGTGCGCGCTGGCCCGGCTGAACGGCCGAGAGCCGAAGAACCCCTGGTCGGCTGACAGCGGGCTCGGATGCGCGGACTCGACGAGCGGCACGCCATCGAGCAGCGGAGCGAGGTTGCGCGCGTCCCTGCCCCACAAGATGGCGACCATCGGCACGGAGCGCCCGGCCAGCGCCCTGATCGCCTGCTCGGTCACCGCCTCCCAGCCCTTGCCGCGGTGCGACCCCGGCTTGCCCGGCTGCACGGTGAGCACCCTGTTGAGCAGCAGCACGCCGCGCTCGGTCCACGGCGCCAGGTCACCGGTGGACGGCGGAGGGTGGCCGAGATCGGCGCTGTACTCGCGGAAGATGTTCACCAGGCTGCGCGGGACCGGCCGGACGGTTGGCGCCACCGAGAAGCTCAGGCCGACCGGATGACCGGGTGTCGGGTACGGATCCTGGCCGACGATCAGCACCCGGACATCGCCGAACGGCTGCTTGAACGCGCGCAGTACCAGGTCGCCGGCCGGCAGGTAGGAGCGGCCCGCCGCGATCTCCGCCCGCAGGAAGTCGCCCGCCTCGCCGATCCGCCCGGCGACCGGGGCCAGCGCCTCGGCCCAGCCGGGGTCGATGATTTCCTCAAGCGGCCTGCGCGTCACGGGATCAGACTGTAACGCCCCGGGTCAGGTCAGGCATCCCGATCCGCTCGATCCCGCCGATCCCGCCGCCCACTGTCCCGCGTAGCTGGGAGCAGACGCTGCGCCGGCACGCCCGGATGACCGCACTTGGCATCCTGGTGCTGCATTTCACCCCACGCCAGATTCGCGAAAACTCCGACGAGGTGCTCGCCACGCCGCCGGCGTTCCGAACCACCAACCTCCCTGGCCGCCAGCCCCCGAACCGCCAGCATGCGGCCGCTACGCCATCTCCGCGATCCGGCCAGCCAGAAACGCCCGCTCGGCGGAATTCTCGGTCAGCGCCAGCGCGTCCCGGTACGACTGCCGCGCCTCGGCGCGGCGGTCGAGTCGGCGCAGCAAGTCCGCCTTGGTCGCTGGGAGGTACCGGTAACTGCCGAGCCTGCCATCCTGCTCAAGCCGGGCGATCTCATCCAGCGCGGCGGCAGGACCATTGACCATGGAGATCACCACGGCGCGGTTCAGCGCGACGATCGGTGACGGCCAGGCGCAGAGCAGCCGGTCGTATAGCACAAGCAACTCTGGCCAGTCGGTGGCCGCGTAGCTCCGCGCCTCGGCGTGCACGGCGGCGATCGCCGCCTGCAGCGCGAACCTACCCGGCCGGCCGCGGCGGAGGGCCTCGGTGACGAGGCGGCATCCCTCGGCTATCGCCGCGCCGTCCCAGAGCGACCTGTCCTGGTGCTCGAGAAGCTGAAGGCCGCCGTTCGCGTCGGTCCTGGTGGCCCGCCGCGCGTCAGTGATCAGGAGCAGGGCGAGCAGGCCGTCGGCCTCAGGCTCGTCCGGCATCAGTTCGCGCAGCAGCCGCGCCAGGGCGATCGCGCGCTCGACCAGGTCGGGCCGGACGAGGCCGGCCCCGTGCGGGTCGGTGTGGCCGGTCGTGTAGAGCAGGTGGATGACGGTCAGCACGGCGTCGAGCCGGTCGGGCAGCTCGGCGGCCTCCGGCACCCGGTAGGCGATCCTGGCCGCCGAGATCTTCTTCTTCGCCCTGGTGACGCGGGCCGCCATGGTCGGCTCGGAGACGACGAACGCCTTCGCGATCTCGGCGGTGGACAGGCCGCAGACCAGACGCAGGGTCAGCGCCACCTGCGCCTCCCTGGCCAGAGCCGGATGGCAGCAGGTGAATATCAGCCGCAGCCGGTCGTCGGCGATCACCTCGCTGCCCTCGTCGGGTTCGGCCTCATCGCCCGAAGCGGGCTCGGTGACGATCAGGAGCGGCAGCTTGGTGCGCAGGGTGCGGTTCCTGCGCAGGGTGTCGAGCGCCCGGTGCCTGGCTGCGGTGGTCAGCCAGGCACCGGGATTGCGCGGAACGCCCTGCCGCGCCCAGGCGTCAAGCGCCGCGACATACGCGTCCTGCACGCACTCCTCGGCCGCGTCCAGGTCCCTGGTGACGCGCGCGGTGGCCGCGAGCACGTAGGCCCACTCGCGCCGGTGAGCTTCGGCGACGGCTGCCGCGATCGCGTTCCGCGCCTTGTCCCGGCGCGAGCCGGGCTCCGCCGCATCGTGCATCGCCTCGCCCTTCGCGGACACCGCGGTTCCGGTCCGCCGCTGGTCCGGTCAGCCGCCCGATGTGTCCATGATCGGACGAACCTCGACGCCGCCGAAGGGAGCGGGGCAGAGCTTGGCGATCTCGATGGCGTGATCGAGGTCGCGCGCCTCGATCAGGTAGAAACCGCCGAGTGCCTCCTTGGTCTCCGCGAACGGCCCGTCCGTGACGATGTCGCCGCGGATCGTGGTCGCCGTGCTCGTCGGCTCGAGTGCGTCGCCGCCGAGGATCTTGCCGCCGCGCTCGCCAACCTGTCCGGCGAACCGGGTGTGCGCCTCCGACGCCTTCTGCCAGACTTCCTGGCCGCCGTCGGCGTAACCGCTCTCGGACTCGTAGATCAAGATCGCGTACTGGGCCATGGCCATCTCCTTCGTGTTGTGCCGGATCCCCCGATGTTTCCGACGAGCGACCGGTGCGGGATTCGACAGCGATTCCGCGCGAGTCTCATTCAATCGCGGCCGGCCGACAGTCGGACCGCCAGAGCACAGCTGACGGTCAGGTCAGCCGGCCGTCACCAGCGGGGGTGGCGCCCAGCCTCCTCGGCGACCGACCGCAGGTGCTCGACGGCGGCCGCCGGATCCTCAGCGCCGAACACGGCAGTGCCCGCGACGAACACGTCAGCGCCTGCCTCGGCGCAGCGGCCGATCGTCTCCTCCGTCACTCCCCCGTCAACCTGGAGCCAGATCTCGCCGCCGTGCCGCGCGATCAGATGGCGGGCCCGGCTCACCTTCGGCAGGACCAGGTCGAGGAAGCTCTGCCCGCCGAATCCCGGCTCTACGGTCATCACCAGGAGCATGTCGATCTCAGCGAGCAGGTCGGCGTAGGGCTCGATCGGCGTCCCCGGGTTCACCGCGAGCCCGGCCCTCGCGCCGGCCGACCTGATCATCCGCAGCGTCCTGACCGGGGCGGCGGCGGCTTCGGCATGGACGGTGACGTTCCGCGCGCCGGCCGATGCGTAATCCGGCGCCCAGCGATCGGGATCTGCGATCATCAGATGGCAGTCAAGCGGCAGCGCGGCGTGCTTCAGCAAGGCGGCGACGACCGGCAGGCCGACCGTGAGATTCGGCACGAAATGGCCATCCATGACATCGATGTGCAGCCAGTCCGCGACGTCCGAGACGGCGGCGGCCTCGTCGGCCAGCCGCGCGAAGTCGGCCGCCAGCACGCTCGGCGATATCTGCGTGGTCATGACACGCGCAGTCTACGGGGGTCACGGCGCCGGGCACCGTACAGTGTCGTACCCCTCCGCTACGTTCGCTCGCGTATTCGAATGACGACCGAAGGAGGGCACGTGCAACTGACCGAGGCACCGGATCGGCTTCTCGATCGGGTACGCAAGCTGCTGGCGCAGGCCGAGGACGACTCGGTGACCCCCGCCGAGGCCCAGGCGTTCACGGCCAAGGCCGCCGACTTGATGGCCAAGTACGGCATCGACCGTGCTCTGCTCGCCGCTGACAGGCCGGAGACCGACCGGCCGGCCAACCGGATACTGGACATCGACAACCCCTGGGCCAGGGAGAAGGCTCACCTGCTGAGCGGGCTCGCCTCGGCGCTGCGCTGCCAGTGCGTCCTGCTCGGCGGAGCCCGGCCGGGTAGTCGCGTGCATCTCTTCGGCTTCGCCTCCGACATCGACCGCACGGACGTCCTCTACACCTCGGTCCTCATCCAGATGTCACACGGCCTGGCCGGCGCCCGGGTGCCCGAGTGGAGCAGCAGCGCCCGCGCCTGGCGGCGCAGCTGGCTGCTCGGGTTCGCGACGGCCGTGATCGCGCGGGTCCGCGAGGCGGAGCACGGCGCGGTGCTGGCCGCCGCCGAGCAGCGGACCAGCAGCGGCGAGCGGGCCGCCCTGGTCCTGGCTGACCGGTCGCTGATCATCCGCAGGCAGGTTGAGGACGCCTACCCGGTCACCCGCAAGACCAGGGTCACCTACAGCGGCAGCGGCTACCGCGACGGCTACACCCAGGGTCAGCGCGCGGACATCGGCACGACCCGGGTGCCTGGTGGCCGCGGCCGCTCGCTGACCCGGACGTCGGCCCGATCCCGCTGACCCCACTCGCGGAACTCCGCGGCAGGCTGCCCATCCAGACCCGCCGCAGCGGGCCGCCCCCTACCCAGCCCGCCCCAGCAGGCCGGCCCTTACCCCATCCGTAGCAGCGGGCCGACCCTTACCCAACCCGTAGCAGCAGGCCGACACTTACCCAACCCGCCGCAGCAGCGCGATGAAGATCGCGTCGGTCCCGTGCCGGTGCGGCCAGAACTGTGCGTACCGCGCGTAGGGCGCTGGGCAGCCGAGGGCCGGCACCTCGGCGAGCAGCGCGGGAACATCGAGTACCCGCACGTCCGGGCGCCTGGCCAGGACGTCGTTCAGGACTCCCCTGGTTTCCGCGAGGTGCGGCGAGCAAGTGACGTAGCCGGCCACGCCTCCTGGCCGGGTCGCGTCGATCGCCGACGTGAGCAGGGACCGCTGGAGGTCGGCGAGTGCCTCCAAGTCGTGCGGGCTGCGCCGCCACCGAGCCTCGGGCCTGCGCCGCAGGCTGCCGAGCCCCGAACACGGCACGTCGGCGAGTACCCGGTCGAAGGCGGCGGGTCGCCAGGCCGGCACGGTGCCGTCGGCGGTCAGCGCGCGGGCCCGGCCGAGCCCGCTGAGGGCCTCGGCGGTAAGACCGGCCCGGTGCTCGTGCGCATCGGCCGCGGCGAGCACGGCGCCGCGCTCGGCGGCGATCCCGGCGAGCAGCCTGGCCTTCCCGCCGGGGCCCGCGCAGATGTCCAGCCAGGCCCGGTCAGGCCCGCCCGTCTCCGCCCTGGTCAGCGCCAGCACGGCGAGCTGGCTGGCTTCGTCTTGAACGGCCGCGCGGCGCTGGGCTACCGCGTCGACCGCACCGGGGTCGCCATGCGCCAGGTAAGCGCCGAACGGAGACCACCGGGCGGCCTCGGCGCCCGCAGCGACGAGGTCGTCGGCGTCGGCCAGGCCAGGGACGGCCGCCAGGGTGACGCCCGGACGGTGCTGGTCGGCAGCAAGCGCCGCCTCCGTCTGGACCAGGCCGCCGGGCAGCCGGCTCTCGGGCCGAGCGTGCTCGCCGCCCGCTGCCGCGCCGGCCGTTACCTCGTCGGCCGCTGCCACGCCGGCCGGATCCTCGCCAAGTGCCTCCGCCAGCGCGGTCACGATCCAGGGCGGATGGCTGTACCTGATCGCCAGGTGCCCGGCCGGGTCGACCGACCGGTCAGGGGCGACCACCGCGAGCCACGACTCCATGTCCCGCAGCGCCACGCGGCGCAGCACCGCATTCACGAACCCGGACGGCCGCCGGCCCGCCACGTCGACAGCGAGGTCGACCGTGGTCGCCACCGCGGCATGCGCCGCGATCCGGGTGCTGAGCAGCTGATGGACGCCCAGCCTGAGCACATCGAGCAGCGGCGGGTCGATCTGCCCGAGATCGCGATCGGCGCATACCCCGATCACCGCGTCGTAACAGGAGCGGTGGCGCAGCGTCCCGTAGACCAGCTCAGTGGTGAGAGCCGCATCGGACCCGCGCAGGCCACGCTCGCGGATCCAGGCCGCCAGCAGCAGGTTGGCGTAGGCATCGCGGCTGGTGACAGCCACGAGGACGTCGTACGCCGCCCGCCTGGCCTGGTCGGTTCCCGGTCCGCGGCTGGCCCCGCCGGCCCGCGGGCCGGCGGCGTGCCGCGGGCCGTGTGCGGCCCGTCGCCCGGCTGGCCTGCCCATCTCAGTCAAGCACCACCCGGCTGCCCCTGATGCCGCGAAGCCAGTCGGCGGCGGGCATCCTGCGCTTCCCCTCTGGCTGCACGTCACCGAGCGCGACTGGCGTGGTTCCGGTTCCCACCAGCACCTCGTGACCACCGACGACCACTTCCCCGGGAGCGAGTTCCCCGGGAGCGAGGCCGGCAGGGCCGCGGCCGACGCGGCCCGACCCGGTGACGGGCCCGAGCTTGACGCTGGCCCCGTCGAGCGTCGTCCAGGCTCCGGGCGCTGGCGTGCAGGCCCTGATCAGCCGGTCGATGGCCAGCGCGGGCAGCGTCCAGTTCACCCTCGCGTCGGCCCGGCCGAGCTTGGGGGCATGACTAACCCCGTCCTGCGGCTGAGGCCGCGCCTCGAGCTCGCCAGACTCGATCCCGTCCATCGTGGCGACCAGCAGTCCCGCACCGGAGACGGCCAGCCGGGCGAGCAGGTCGCCGGCCGTGTCCGACGGCCTCACGACCTCGGTGACCACGCCGAACACGGGACCGGCGTCGAGCTCGGCAACCAGGCGGAACGTCGTCGCGCCGGTTATCTCGTCGCCGTGCAGGATCGCATGCTGCACCGGCGCGGCACCGCGCCAGGCTGGCAGCACGGAGAAATGCAGGTTGACCCAGCCGTGCGGGGGGACGCGCAGCGCGGCACCCGGGATCAGCGCACCGTACGCGGTGACCGGGCAGCAGTCGGGCGCGATCTCGCCCAGCCTGGCCAGGAAGCCGGGGTCTGAGGGCCGCTCGGGTTGCAGCACCTCCAGGCCGGCCTGCCTGGCCCGCTCGGCGACGGGGCTGGCCGCCACTCGCAGCCCGCGGCCAGCCCGCGCATCTGGCCTGGTCACGACGGCGACGACGGCGTGCCGCGAGGCGAGCAGCGCCTCGAGCGATGGCACCGCCGTCTGCGGAGTGCCCGCGAAGACCAGCCGCATCGGCTACAGCGCCTGGCCGCGCGTCAGGTGGGGGGAGATCTTCACCGCCGGGACCTGCTCGCCCCACCACTCGGCCGCGCGGATCTCCTTCATCGCGAGCTTGCGCTGCTCCGCGTCGAGCCTGTCGATGAAGAGGATCCCGTCGAGATGATCGGTCTCGTGCTGGACGCACCGGGCCAGCATGCCGCTTCCCTCGATCGTGACCGGCTCGCCGTGCATATTGAACCCCTTGGCCACCACGCCGTAGGAGCGCTTGGTCGGGTAGGCGAGGCCGGGGAATGACAGGCAGCCTTCGTCGTCGGTCTCCTCGTCCTTCGACAGATCGAGGTCAGGGTTGATGAGGTGACCAAGCTCGTCGTCGACGTAGTAGGTGAAGACCCGAAGGCCGACGCCGATCTGCGGGGCGGCCAGGCCGAGGCCGGGAGCGGCCTGCATCGTGTCGGTCAGGTCGGCGACCAGCCTGCGCAGCTCGGCGTCGAAGTCGGTGACCGGCTCAGCCGGCGTGCGGAGCACGGGATCTCCGAACAGGCGGATCGGCTTGATACTCACCGGCGTTGCCCTCCAGTACGTGCTCGCCGCGTCGGCATGCGGTTTGCGGCTGATCCAGTCTACGGATTGCGGATCCTCCGCCGCCGCGCGCGAAGGTCTAGTCCGTGGCGGCAGCCGGCGACCGTGCCTTGAATGCTGCTTTCCGAGCCGCGCGCGCCACGGCAGGATCGGGATGGTGATCGCTGAGCGCGGTCAGGAAGCTCGTCACTCCCGGATGGCTCACTTCCCAGAGCCTCGCCACGATCTCGGCCTGGTCCTCGGCCGGCAGGTCGGGCAGCAGCTCGGCGACGACATCCTGGGCGTTCGCCTCCTCGAGCAGGCCTGCCCCGAGGTCGACGAGCAGCCATGTCCGGTCGGCGGGGTCGAGCTGCATTTCCTCGCCGTGCTCGATCAGCCACACCGCCGCGTGGGCGCGCAGCAGCGGCCGGCCCAGCGCGTTCCTGACCTGCTCGAGCGCGGCCAGCCCGATCCGGTCGAGCACAGCGAACGCCGCCCCGCGCTGGCCAGGCGAGCCGCTCGCCGCGGCCTCGATCAGCTCGGCCGCGGCGGCGGCCGGCTCGCGTGCCTCGAGCCACGCGGTGATCTCGGCCTCGCCGTCTTCGGCGTCGCAGTTCGCCAGGGCAGCGAGCAGGCCGAGCGCGCCGTCCCGCCGTGCCGCTCCCAGCACCGGCACGTGCCAGCCCTGGGCGCGGAGCCTGCGGTGCACGCCCCAGGTTCCGAGCGGCGACAGCGCGACGGTCAGGCTCCCGTCGCCGTCATCGGTCCCGAGTTCGACCACGCCCAGATCGGCCAGCGTCTCGAGCGCGAGCGACAGAGCCGCCCCCTGATCCGGCCGACCGTGGGCGGCACCCCGGGCACCCGGGCTCGCCGCACCGGCCGGATCAGTGGACTCGGGCGGTGCCTGCGCGGCCTGGCCGGCCCGGAGCCGCGGGCCGGCCGCCCCGGCGTAGGCGTCGAAGAGCCCGTCCATCCCCACCGGGCCGCCCACGGTGTACAGCGCGGTCGCAATGCCATCGAGCTCCTCCGACTCCAGCACCGCGGCGAGGGCTGCGTCCCAGACCCGAAGCACGACCTCGGTCTCCCCGTGCGCCTGGACGGCCGCCAGGCCAGGCTCTTGCGTGCTGGCCGTGGCAAGCTGCGCGGTCGCGGTGACGACACGCCAGGCCACCCGGACCTCCCGTGGCGCGAGGTCAAGCGCGGATGACGCCGCATCAACCGTGGCCGCCGCAAGCTCGCTGCCGGCTGCCACCGGCATCTCCGGGTGCTGCTCCGCCCACTGGGCGAGTTCCTTGGCCGCTCGGAGCAACGGCGCTACCAGAGCCATTCCGGCAAGCTCGTCGCGGGGTGCCAGCCGCACCGACGGCAGCCTGCGGCGCTCGGTCCCGCCCTCCTGGTCACCGCGCATCAGGTCGGCCACCTGAGCGGCCGCGGTCCTGTCTGGGCGCCGCGGGGCTTCGGGCGGTGCGCCGGGCCTGTGCCGTGAACGTGCCACCCATGCACCTTACGACCTCCGCGCCATAGCGTCAGATCAGCTCGGCCGGGTCGAGGTGAAGTCGGATGACTCCTTCGCTTTTCCTGGCGCTGCGTTCGGCCAGTCCGGCCCGGAGGGCTACCGCAAGGGCGGTACCGTCTGCTGAGGGCGCTCTGACCAGGTAACGAACGTAACGCAGCGTTTCGCCGTCGGCCCGGCCGGCCGGATCGACGTGCCCGGCCGGGACCGGCCCGAGCCAGTCGGCGTGCGGCGGCAGCACGACGGAGCCGACGAGCTCGCGCACCGCCTCTGGCGGCCCGGTCAGGGCGGCCATCCGCACCGCCGGCGGGAAGCGCAGCTCTTCCCGCTCCGCCAGCTCTCGCTCGGCGTGCGTGGCCGCGTCCCACCGGATCAGCGCCTGAACCGGAGCGAGGCCGGGGTCGGCCATCAGGACGACCTTGCCGCCCGCGGGCCAGGGACGGACCAGCGCTGCCGCATTCATCCAGCGTCGCAGCGCCTCCTCGGCCGCGCGCAGGCTTGGCCTGCCGAGCAGGGACCAGCTGTCCAGCAGGACCGCCGCCGCGTAGCCGCCCGCTGCGCGCGGCTCCGCGCCCGGGGTAGCGATGACGACCGCCGCCGACCCTGGCACCGTGGCCAGGACGTGCGATCCGCTAGACGTCCGCACCGGCACGCCGGGGAAGGCCCGGCCCAGCTCCTCGGCGGTGCGCCGCTCACCGGTGACCACGGCCCTGACTCCCGCGCTGCCGCAGTGCGCGCAGGTCCGCTCGTGCGGCGAGCCGCACCAGCCGCACCGCAGGGGCAGACCGGGCCCGGCGAGTTCGACCGGGCCCGCGCACGCGCCGCAGCGAGCCCGCGTGCCGCAGTGCTGGCAGGCAACGGCGGCCAGGTATCCCCGGCGCGGCACCTGGAACAGCACCGGGCCGGAGGCGAGGGCCGCCCTGGCCGTGCGCAGCGCCAGCCCGGGCATGCGCGCGCTGCGAGCGGCCTCGTCGCGGGCCAGCTCGGCATCGTCGCCGGCGGTCCTGACCAGCGGAGCGTGGGCGCGCACGACGTCGCGGTCGGCGACCAGCGGCCTGGCCCAGCCCGTCGCAAGCAGCTGCGCCGCCTCGACGGTCCTGGCGAAGCCGCCGATCAGCGCTGCGGCGCCGCACCGGTGCGCGCGCAGCAGCAGCACGTCCCTGGCATGCGGGTACGGCGCCCGGGGCTCGGCGTGCAGGTCGTCACCGTCGTCCCAGATGACGACCAGGCCGAGCCTGGCTACCGGCGCGAACGCCGACGAGCGCGTGCCGACCACGATGCTGACCCGCCCGCGCAGTACCGCGAGCCACCGCCGGTATCGCTCGGCGGGCCCGAGCTGAGCGGACAGGCTGACGTGCGCGCCGTCGCCGAGCTCGGCGGTCAGCGCCGCGTCGACGAGGTCGAGGTCCCTGGCGTCTGGGACGACGACCAATGCGCCGCGCCCGGCCCCGGCCGCCGCCGCGGCCGCGGCCGCGATCTCAGACGGCCAGTCGGGCCCCGGCAGGGCCGACCACACCGCACGCGGGCTGCGGCCGCCAGCGAGAGCCGCGAGGAACGCCGGCCCGGCGCGATAGCGAGCCCACGGACCTGACCGCCCCGGCTGCCTCCCGGCCGCAATCGCCGGTTCCTCCGCGGGTCCCGGCGAGGCGGACTCGACGGCCGCATGCCTGGGCGGTATCGCCAGCCGCAGCACATCGGCCAGGGTCCCGCCGTACCGGTCGGCGACGGCCCTGGCCAGTCCCGCGATCTCCGGCGTCAGCACCGGCTCGGGCGAGAGCACCCGCTCGAGGAAGGCGAGGCGGCCAGCGTGCTCTGTCGCGCCGGTCCGCTCCACCAGGTAGCCGCCGGTGAGCCGGCCAGCGAATCGGACCCTGACCCGGCATCCTGGCACCGCGGCGTCTGCGAGGGACTCCGGTATCAGGTAGTCGAACAGCCGGTCCAGGTGCGGCAGCGGCATGTCGACGGCCACGCGGGCCACCGGCCGCTCCGATGCGGCGGTACGACGCGCAGCTTGCCTGTCCGGCCGCCTCGCCGCCGGCCGGGGACGAGCTCTCGCCGGCTCGGCGAGCCCGGCGTCGCGCTGGCCGGGCACCAGCATCACAGCCCGGCGGCCGCCCGCAGGGCATCCATCTTGTTCGTGCGCTCCCACGAGAAGTCGGGCTCCTCGCGGCCGAAGTGCCCGTAGCTCGCGGTCTGCGCGTAGATCGGCCGCAGCAGTTCCAGGTCCCTGATGATCGCGGCCGGCCGCAGGTCGAACACCGCGAGCACGGCATCCTGGATCCGCTCGAGCGGAACCTGCTCGGTGCCGAGGCACTCGACGAACAGCCCGACCGGCTTCGCCTTGCCGATCGCGTAGGCAACCTGCGTCTCGCACCGCTCCGCCAGGCCCGCCGCCACGACGTTCTTGGCCACCCAGCGCATCGCGTACGCCGCGCTCCTGTCCACCTTCGACGGATCCTTGCCGGAAAACGCCCCGCCGCCGTGCCGCGCCATGCCGCCGTAGGTGTCGATGATGATCTTGCGCCCGGTGAGGCCGGCGTCCCCCATCGGACCGCCGACCTCGAACCGCCCAGTCGGATTGACGAGCAGCCGGTAGTTGGTCTTGTCCAGCGCCAGCGAGGCCAGCACGGGCTCGACAACCCGCTCCCTGATGTCCGGCATCAGCAGCGCCTTCAGGTCGATCGCGGGAGCGTGCTGCGCCGAGACCACGATCGTGTCGAGCCGCACGGGCTCGTTGCCCGCGTACTCGATCGTGACCTGGGTCTTGCCGTCCGGCCTGATGTAGGGAATCTCGCCGCTGTGCCGCACCTCGGCCAGCCGGCGCGACAGCCGGTGGGCCAGCATGATCGGGAGCGGCATCAGCTCTGGCGTCTCCCGGCAGGCAAAGCCGAACATCAGTCCCTGGTCGCCCGCGCCCTGTCGGTCAAGCTCGCCGTCTCCCTCACCCTCCCGGTGCTCGAACGCGTCCATGACGCCCTGGGCGATGTCGGGTGACTGCGAGCCGATCGATACCGAGACTCCGCAAGACGCGCCGTCGTATCCCTTGGCCGAGGAGTCGTATCCGATTTCCAGTATCTTGTCCCTGATCAGGCCCGGGATGTCGACGTAGGTGGCGGTCGTCACCTCGCCGGCGACGTGCACTTGGCCCGTCGTGATCAGCGTTTCGACAGCCACCCGGCTGTTCGGATCGCCCTTGAGCATCGCGTCGAGGATGGTGTCACTGATCTGATCGGCCATCTTGTCCGGATGACCTTCGGTGACCGACTCAGATGTGAACAGGCGACGAGCCACTTGGCACCCTTTCTCGTTCGGCTGGGTCTCGCCGAAGTGTAGCCGGGAGCAGGCCGCCTGGGCTGTCGTTGGTCGGCTCGGCGCACGTGAACGGCGCGCTGGCCAGCGCTCAGGGTCAACGCGGACTCAGGGCAGCCGCGCCGCGACCTGATCCCAGATCACGTCGGCCAGCGTGTCCTTCGGCCCGCGCGGCACGGAGGTTCGCTGCCCGTCCGCCGCCAGAATCTGCGCCTCGTTGTCGGCCGTGCCGAACGCCAGGCCGTTCCCCACCCTGTTCACCACGAGCAGGTCGCAGCCCTTGGCGGCGAGCTTCGCCTGCCCGTTGGCGACCGCGTTGTCGGTCTCGGCGGCGAAGCCCACGATCACCTGCCCAGGCCGCTGCCGGTCGGCGGACAGCTCACGCAGGATGTCGGGGTTCTCGGTCAGCACGATCGGCTCGGGCGTTGCACCGGACTTCTTGAGCTTCACCTCGCTCCTGGTCGCCGGGCGGTAGTCGGCCACCGCAGCCGCCATCACGACCGCGTCGGCACCCGCGGCCGCCTTGATCGCGGCGTCGCGCAGCTCGGCCGCCGATGTCACCCTGACTACCTGCGCGCCCGCCGGATCGGCGAGCCCCGTGTTGGCCGCGATCAGCGTGACCTCCGCGCCGCGAGCCACCGCCGTTCTCGCCAGCGCATAGCCTTGCAGGCCCGATGACCAGTTCCCGATGAATCGGACTGGGTCGATCTCCTCCCTGGTTCCTCCGGCGGACACGACCACGCGCCGGCCAGCCAGGTCGGCCGTGAGGCCAGCGGACCCCCTGCCGAGCACGCGGAGGGCGACCTGGTAGAGCTCCGCGGGCTCGGGCAGCCGGCCGGGGCCGGTATCACTGCCCGTCAGCCGCCCGGACGCCGGCTCGAGCACGAGTGCCCCCATGCCGCGCAGGGTGGCGACGTTCGCCGCGGTAGCCGGATGCTGCCACATCTCCGTGTGCATGGCGGGTGCGTAGACGACCGGGCACCGCGCGGTCAGCAGCACATTGCAGAGCAGGTCGGGGGCCAGGCCGCAGGCCGCGCGCGCAATCAGGTCGGCCGTCGCCGGGGCAACGAGCACCAGGTCAGCCTGCTGCCCGATCCGGACGTGCGGCACGCCAGGCACGTTGTCCCACTGGCTGGTGCTGACGGACTCGCCTGACAGCGCCTCCCAGGTCGCCGCTCCCACGAACCGCAGGGAGTCGGGCGTCGGCACCACGCGGACGCGATGGCCAGACTCGGTCAGCAGCCTGAGCAGCTCGCAAACCTTGTAAGCGGCGATCCCGGCGCCCACGCCGAGGACGATGCGCATCGGCGGCCGCCATCCGGAGCGTCGGTCAGGAAGCCGGGATTTCCGCCGGCTCTGCCTGGAGCAGGCCCTCGCTGATCTCGCGCAGCGCGATGGACAACGGCTTCTCCTGCACTCGCGTCTCAACCAGCGGGCCGACGTACTCGAGCAGGCCCTCGCCGAGCTGCGCGTAGTACGCGTTGATCTGCCTGGCACGCTTCGATGCCATGATCACCAGGCCGTACTTGCTGTCCACCACATCGAGCAGCTCGTCGATGGGCGGATTGATGATTCCCTCGAGCGCCGGAGTCCCTGCCACAGTCTGCCTTCCCGATCGAAACCCTTACTCGGCCGACCGATCCGCCGGCTGGGCCGTCATCAAGGCTACCAGCTGAGAGCAGACGTCTCCGACCGACGTGTTGACAAGCGTGACGTCGAACTCACTCTCCGCTCTCAGCTCGGCCCGCGCGGCCTCCAGCCGCTGCTCGATCATCTCCGCGGGTTCGGTCTCCCTGCCGGTTAGCCTGCGGACGAGCTCGTCCCAGGACGGCGGGGCGAGGAACACCAGCAGCGAGTCGGGCACAGCCATGCGAACCTGCCTGGCGCCCACGACATCCACCTCGAGTAGTCCCGGTATGCCCGCTTTCAGCCGCTCCGCGACCGGCTCCCGGGGCGTACCGTAGTAATTCCCGGCGAATCGCGCCCACTCCAGCAGCTGGCCCGATTCGGCCATTTCCTCGAACTCGCGCTCGCACACAAAGAAATACTCGCGGCCGTGCTTCTCGCCGGGCCTGGGCTTCCTGGTCGTCACCGAGACCGACAGCCAGACCTGCGGGCAGTAGCGCCTGATCTCCTGCACCACCGTGCTCTTCCCGACCCCGGATGGGCCGGAGAGGACCGTCAGGCGTGCGGGGAGAGGGATTACGTCGTCCGATCCCGTCCTGGCGGCCGGATCAGCCATGACGCAGTTCCCCCGTCCCCGCGTGGCGCCTGACGGACCGATCAGACGTCGCGGAATTCCTGCTCTAGCGCGATCCGCTGGTTGGCGCCTAGCCCGCGAACGCGGCGCGACTCGGCAATGCCCAGCCGCTCCATGATCTGCTTGGCGCGAACCTTACCCACGCCCGGCATGGACTCAAGCAGCGCAGAGACCTTCATCTTGCCAACAACGTCATCGGACTGACCGTCCTTGAGAACCTCGGGCAGCGTCGTCGAGGCGTGCTTGAGCTTGTTCTTGATCTCAGCACGCTCCTTGCGGGCCTTGGCGGCCTTCTCGAGAGCGGCAGCCCGCTGGTCGGGGGTCAGTGGAGGAAGAGCCACGCGTGGTCACCTCGGGTTTCGTATCGAAAAACTCTGTTCGCGAGGGGAAACTAGCGAGTTCAGCCCGCTAGGGCAACGTGAACCCCCGTTTATCGCGTCACAATTCATCCATAATTACTTAGTGAGCACGTTCAGGTGCCTAGTGTAATCGCTTGGCGTGCCGCTGACCAGGAAAGAATGGCCTTCCGCGCCGGCGCCGCCCCTGGCCAGTTTGGGCGATGCGGCCGGCTTCGTTCCCAGGCTACCCCCCCGCACGCAGGGCTGATCGCTGCGGGTGCTGGCGATCCGCAGCGCTGGAAGTGCCATCCATCATCGAAAACCCGGATGTCAGTGCCATCCATCCGGACACGGGTGACCGGATAGGCCGGCACCGGATAGGCGGGCGACGACACCGGATAGGCGGGCGACGGCACCGGGACACGCCCAAACTCGGCTGCGGGAGCCCGTCATCCCGGCGCGGGCTGGCGGCGGCGCAGGGCCGTGGCGAGCGCCGCGGCGGCCGCTCCCGGGTCGGGAGCGCTGGTGACCGGCCTGCCGATCACCAGCAGGTCGGCACCGTCGCGCAGCGCCTCCTGCGGCGTGGCGACCCTGGCCTGGTCGTGGCTGGCCTCGCCAAACGGGCGGACGCCCGGGGTGACCAGCGTGATGTCGGGGCCTACCTCGGCGCGCACGGCGGCGACCTCCTGGGGCGAGCAGACCAGGCCCCGCGCCCCGGCCCCGACCGCGAGCGCGGCCAGCCTGAGCACCGCGTCGCTGACCGGGCCGGCCATCCCGATTTCATCGAGATCGCGGTTGCTCAGCGAGGTCAGGACGGTGACGGCCACGATGTTCGTGCTGGGCAGGGCCTGCACGGCCTCCTTGATCGCAGCGGCGCCGGCCGCAGCGTGCACGGTCAGCAGGTCGGGCCGGACCTTGGCGACGGCCCGGGCCGCGCCGCCGACCGTCGCCGGGATATCGTGCAGCTTCAGGTCAAGGAAGACGTCCACGCCCCTCGGCCCGCGCACCGACGCCACGGCCTCCGGCCCGAACCTCAGGTACAGCTCGAGCCCGACCTTCAGCGTGCTGACGTGCGGCGTTACCAGGTCCGCCCATTGCGCCGCCGTGTCCAGGTCGGGTGCATCGAGCGCTACTGCGATCGGGGCGCGGCTCGTCATCTTCACTCCCTCCTCAGATCGGTTGGCCGGCGAGTGCCGTCAGGCGCGCGGCGCTGGCCCGTTACTTGACCGTTCCCATGCTCCGGCCCGCCGCCCGCATCTCATGCGCCAGGCCGATCACCTCAGACAGCCGTTCGACCCCTCGCCTGGCGAGCTCATCGTCGAGCTCGCGCAGGATGCGCGCGCACGCCGACGGGTCGTGGAAGACCGCCGTCCCGACGCTGACCATCGACGCACCGGCCAGCATCAGCTCGAGGGCGTCCCTGCCGGTCATCACGCCGCCCATCCCGATGATCGGGACATCGGGCAGGGCCTGTTTGACCTGCCAGATGCAGCGGACCGCGACCGGCCTGATCGCGGGGCCGGACAGCCCGCCCGTCATCCCGGCCAGCGCGGGCCGCACCGCGTCGGTGTCGATCACCATCCCGAGCAGCGTATTGATCATCGACAGCCCGTCGGCACCTGCCGCCACGCACGCCCGGGCGATCGCCACGATATCGGTGACGTCGGGCGACAGCTTCGCGAACACCGGCACGTCGTACCGCGTCCTGGCCCTGACCGCCTCGATCACGGCGCCCGCGTCGACCGGGTCGCAGGCGAACACCTGGCCGCGGTGCTCGACATTGGGGCACGAGATGTTCACCTCGAGCGCGGTCACTCCGGCGGCATCCGACAGCCGCGCGGCGAGCTCGGCGTACTCGTCGACCGTGCTGCCGGCGATGGACACCACGGCCCTGGCTCCCCTGGACAGCAGCCATGGCAGGTCACGCTGCAGGAACGCGTCGATGCCCGGTCCCTGCAGGCCGATCGAGTTCAGCATCCCGCTGCTGGTCTCGGCCATCCGCGGCGTCGGGCGGCCAGCTCGCGGCGCGAGCATCACCGAGCTCGACGTTACCGAGCCTGGTGCGCAGGTCAGGCGCCATGGTTCTGCCTCCGCGCCGGGCTTGCCTGCCGATGCTGGCCGGACTGGCCGGACTGGCCGGACTGGCCAGGCGGACCAGACTGCCCCGGCTGCCCCGGCTGCCCCGGCTGCCCCGGCTTCCCCGGCTGACCCGGCGGCGGCCCAGGCTCCCCCAGTTGCCCCGGCTGGCCCGGCCACTGGCCGCGCCTGACCCTCGACTCCCAGCCAGGCGCGCCGAAGGCGTCGAACGGTATCGTCCCCGCGTCGTCCCAGCGCACCTGCTCACCGCGGAATACCGGACCGTCGACGCACGACCTGACCATCTTGGTGATCCCGTCAGAGCCGACCACCGGCAGCACGCAGGTCATGCAGACCCCGATCCCGCACGCCATCGACTCCTCGACCGCGACCTGCACGGGAATGTCGTACCGGCCAGCCAGCGCGGTGACCTGGCGCAGCATCGGCATCGGACCGCAGGCGTAGATCACATCGGTCCGCGCCTCGTGGATCACCTGGCCCAGCATGTCGGTCACGATGCCGCGGACGCCCAGCGAGCCGTCCACGGTCGTGATCGTCGCGGACCGGCCGGTCCGGCGCGCCGTCAGGGCGCCGAACACCCGGTCGCCGCTGGCGGCGCCGAGCAGGAAGTCGACCGAGCAGCGGCGCTCGCGCAGCCGCCCGGCCAGGGCGAACAACGGCGCGCTGCCGTAGCCGCCGCCGACCAGCAGGCAGCTCACCGGGTCCCTGGGCACCGGGAACGGCCGGCCGAGCGGGCCGGCCAGGTCGAGCACGTCCCTGGCCCGGCGCTCGGCCAGCCACCGGGTGCCGCGGCCCGTCACCGCGAACACGAACTCCACGGTCCCGCCGTGATCCGGCCGGACGTCGTGGATCGAGAAGGCGCGGCGGAGCAGCATCGAGGTGTCGGGGCCGCCGACCGCGACGGCCACGAACTGGCCGGGCTTGAACCGCGCCGCGATGCCCGGAGCGACGATCGTGATCGCGTGGTAAGCGTCGACCCGGCGGACGGTGAGCACGGTTCCGCGCACCTGCAGCGGCCCGGACGCAGACTCATGCTCGCTCGCGGTCATCCCCGCCCACCACCCGCCCGCCCGCCTGCCCAGCCGGCCGGCCCCGGCCGATGTGCTCGGCGTGCTCCTGTAGCGAACGCACACCTACCTCGTTCCTCATGATGGCCTCGATTCCCTGCACGATCGCCGCGAGCCCGGCCATCGTCGTCACGCAGGGCAGCCCGCGGCGCACGGCCGCGGTGCGGATCTCGTAGCCGTCACGCCGCGGGCCCGGCTGGCCTGCCCCGCCGAACGGCGTGTTGACGACGAGATCCACCTGGCCCGCCAGGATCCGCTCCACGATCGTCGGCTCGCCGTCAGGCCCTCGGCCGTCGCCGTGCTTACGCACGATCGTGGCATGCACCCCGTTGCGCCGCAGTACCTCCCCGGTACCGCTGGTCGCCCAGATCTCGAACCCCAGGTCCGCGAGGCGCTTGACCGGGAAGATCATGGCCCGCTTGTCCTTGCTCGCGACCGACACGAACGCGCGGCCCTTCACGGGAAGGGCGCCGTAGGCGGCCGCCTGCGACTTCGCGAACGCGGTGCCGAAGAACTCGTCGATGCCCATGACCTCGCCGGTCGAGCGCATCTCCGGGCCGAGCAGCGTGTCGACGCCCGCGCCGCCCGGCTCGCGGAACCTGCCGAACGGCAGTACCGCCTCCTTCACCGCGATTGGCGCGTCGAGCGGCAGGCTCCCGCCGTCACCGGACACCGCAAGCAGCCCCTCGGCCCGCAGCTGGGCGATCGTCGCGCCGAGCATGATCCTGGTCGCGGCCTTAGCCAGCGGCACCGCCGTGGCCTTGGAGACGAACGGCACCGTCCGTGACGCCCTGGGGTTGGCCTCGAGCACGTACAGCAGTCCGGCGGCCAGCGCGTACTGGACGTTCAGCAGCCCCCGCACGCCGACCCCGCGCGCGATCGCCTCGGTGGACGCGCGAACCGCGGCGATGTACTCGCGCCCGAGCGTGATCGGGGGGAGCGCGCACGCCGAGTCGCCCGAGTGGATCCCCGCCTCCTCGATGTGCTCCATCACGCCGCCGAGGTACAGTTCCTCGCCGTCGAACAGCGCGTCCACGTCGATCTCGATCGCGTCGTCGAGGAACCGGTCGATCAGCACCGGGTGCTCGGGGCTGGCGAGCGTCGCCCGCTGGACGTAAGCCTCAAGGGTCGGCTCGTCGTACACGATCTCCATGCCGCGCCCGCCGAGCACGTAGGACGGCCGCACCAGGACCGGGTAGCCGATCTCCGCGGCGACCTCTGCCGCGTCGCCCGCCGACAGAGCGGTGCCGTGCCGGGGAGCGAGCAGCCCGGCCGCGGCGAGCACGGCGCTGAACTCGGCACGGTCCTCGGCCAGGTGAATCGCCTCGGGCGAGGTGCCGAGGATCGGCACCCCCTCGGCGGCCAGCGCGCGCGACAGCCCGAGCGGGGTCTGGCCGCCGAGCGAGACGATGACGCCGGCCACCTCGCCGGCCGCCTGCTCGGCCGCCACGATCTCCAGCACGTCCTCCAGCGTGAGCGGCTCGAAGTAGAGCCGGTCGGAGGTGTCGTAGTCGGTGGAGACCGTCTCCGGGTTGCAGTTGACCATCACGGTCTCGAACCCGGCCTGCGACGCGGCGAAGCAGGCGTGCACGCAGGCGTAGTCGAACTCGATGCCCTGGCCGATCCGGTTCGGCCCGCTGCCCAGGATGATCACCTTCGGCCTGGCCGACGCCGGGACCTCGGACAGCTCGTCGTAGCTGGAGTACAGGTACGGGGTGCTCGCCGCGAACTCGGCGGCGCAGGTGTCCACCATGTGGTAGACCGGGCGGACCCCGAACTCCCGGCGCAGCCCCCTGGCCTGCCCCTCTGACAGCCCGCTGAGCTGGGCGACCTGGGCGTCGGAGAACCCGGCGGCCTTCGCCGCGCGCAGGCTGGCCGGCGTGGGCGACCCGGCCGCCGCGAGCCGTTGAGCCTGATCCTCTATGCCCTTGACCTGCTCGATGAACCAAGGATCGATGCCGCTGGCCGCGGCGAGCCCGGTTACGGTCGCCCCCGCCCGCAGCGCCTGGTGCAGCGTCGAGATGCGGCCGTCGTGGGGTATAGCGCAGCGGGCGACCAGCGCGGCGCGGTCGCCGGGCGGCTCGCGCCAGTGCAGCGGCGCTCCCGGCTGCTCCAGCGAGCGAAGCGCCTTCTGCAGCGCCTCGCTGAAACAGCGCCCTATCGCCATCGCCTCGCCGACCGACTTCATGTGCGTGGTGAGCACCGGGTCGGCGCCAGGGAACTTCTCGAACGCGAACCGCGGCACCTTGACCACGACGTAGTCCAGGGCGGGCTCGAAGCTGGCCGGCGTGCTCTGTGACAGAGGGCCGACGGTGATGTCGTTGCGGATCTCGTCCAGGGTGTAGCCGATCGCCAGCCTCGCCGCGATCTTGGCGATCGGGAACCCGGTGGCCTTCGACGCCAGGGCGCTTGACCGCGAGACCCGCGGGTTCAGCTCGATCACGACCATCCGGCCTGTGCCCGGCTGGACGGCGAACTGGATGTTGCACCCGCCGGTGTCCACGCCCACGGCCCGCAGCACCGCGATCGCCAGGTCGCGCATCCGCTGGTACTCGCGGTCGGTCAGCGTCATCGCCGGCGCGACAGTGACCGAGTCGCCGGTGTGCACGCCCATCGGGTCGACGTTCTCGATCGAGCACACCACCACGACGTTGTCGTTGCGGTCCCGCATCAGCTCGAGCTCGTACTCCTTCCAGCCGAGTATCGACTCCTCAAGCAGCACCTCGGTGACCGGGCTGGCGTCCAGCCCGTGCCCGGCGATCCTGCGCAGCTCCGTCGCGTCGGCGGCGATGCCCGAGCCCGAGCCGCCGAGCGTGAACGATGGCCGTACAACCAGCGGGTAGCCAAGACTGGCGGCCACGGCGTCGCACTCAGCCATCGAGTGGCAGACCGCGCTGCGCGGCACCTCGCCGCCCAGTCCGGTGACGATCTCCTTGAACCTCCTGCGGTCCTCGCCCGCCTTGATCGCGCCGATGTCGGCGCCGATCAGCTCGACCCCGTAGGCGGCCAGCGTGCCCGCCTCGTGCAGGGCCACGGCCGCGTTCAGCGCGGTCTGGCCGCCGAGCGTAGCCAGGATCGCGTCGGGCCGCTCGGCCGCGATCACCTTCTCCAGCACGTCCGGCGTGATCGGCTCGATGTAGGTGGCGTCGGCGAACTCGGGGTCGGTCATGATCGTGGCGGGGTTGGAGTTGACCAGGCTGACCCTGATCCCCTCCTGGCGCAGCACCCGGCAGGCCTGGGTGCCCGAGTAGTCGAACTCGCAGGCCTGGCCGATCACGATCGGGCCCGAGCCGATCACCAGCACCGAGTTCAGGTCAGCGCGCCTGGGCATCAGCCGGTCCCCGTCATCTGGCGCGCTCCATCAGGGCGCAGAACTCACCGAACAGGCCGACGGCGTCGTGCGGGCCCGGCGCCGCCTCCGGGTGGTACTGCACGGCGAACGCCGGCACCGCGAGCAGCCGCAGCCCCTCCACGACGCCGTCGTTGAGGTTGACGTGCGTGATCTCGCCCGGGCCGAACTCGGTATCGAAGCCCGCGGCTCCGTCGGCGCCCGGGCGGGCCGCGGCGCTGTCGGCGCCCGGGCGGGCCGCGTCCGCTCGCGCCGCGTCCGCTCGCGCCGCGGGACCCGGCATGGCGACGGCGAAGCCGTGGTTGTGGCTGGTGACCTGGACCCGGCCGGTGCGCAGATCCCGCACCGGCTGGTTGATGCCGCGATGGCCGAACCGCAGCTTGTAGGTGCCGAGGCCGAGCGCCCGGCCGAGCACCTGGCTGCCCAGGCAGATTCCGAATACCGGGGCGCCGGCGGCCAGCACGCCTCGCATCGCGTCGACGGCGTAACCGCAGGCCGCCGGGTCGCCTGGGCCGTTCGAGAAGAACACGCCGTCCGGGCCGGTGGCCAGGATCTCGCGCGCCGTGCTGGTCGCGGGCAGCACGTGCACCTCGCAGCCGAGGCCGGCCAGCGCCAGCGGGGTCGCCGCCTTGATGCCGAGGTCGACGGCGGCCACCCGGAACCGCACCGTGCCGCCCGCGGGCGGCCGCACCACGTAAGGCTCCGGCGTCGTCACCTCGCGGGCCAGGTCGGCCCCGGTCATCGGCGGGCTGGCCTGGACCCGCCCGACCAGCTCGGCCGGTTCGGCGGTGACCGTGCTGATCGCGGCGCGCATCGCGCCCCGCTCGCGCAGGTGCAGGGTCAGCGCCCTGGTGCCGGCGATCGCGATCGCGGTGACCCCGGCCGACCGCAGTTCGTCCTCGAGCGACCTGGTGGCTCGCCAGTTCGAGGCGACCGGGCTCGGGTCGCGGATCACGAAACCGCTGACCCAGATCCGGCGCGACTCGTTGTCCTCGTCGTTGATCCCGGTATTGCCGATGTGCGGCGCGGTCATCGCGACGATCTGGCGGCAGTACGACGGGTCGGTCAGTGTCTCCTGGTAGCCGGTCATCCCGGTGTTGAACACCGCCTCGCCGAACGCCTCGCCGTCCGCCCCGTAACCGGCACCGCGGAAGGTCGTGCCGTCTTCAAGCACGAGCAGCGCGGGAGCGCTCACCTGGCCAGCCTCCCGCCGAGCACCGTGGGCCTGCCGCGCAGGAACGTCGCGACCACCTGGCCGGGCAGCTTCATGCCCGCGAACGGGGTGTTGCGGCTGCGGGAGGCGTGCCCGGCGGGATCGACCGGCGTGATCGGCTCAGGGTCGTAGAGCACCAGGGTGGCCGACGAACCCGGCGCGACCGGGCAGCCGTGCCGCAGGTCACCAAGGCCGGTGGCCAGGGCGCCGATCCGGCCGATCGCGGCTGGCCTGACCGACATCCGGTCGGCGACCGCGGACCAGTCGAGCAGGCCGGTGTTCACCATCGCCTCGTGCACCACGCGCAGTGCCGTTTCAAGCCCCGTCATGCCGAACGCGGCCTGCGACCACTCGGTCTCCTTGGCTTCGGCCGGGTGCGGGGCATGGTCGGTGGCCACGCAGTCGATGGTGCCGTCGGCCAGGCCGGCCCGCAGCGCCGCGACATCCGCGGCCGTCCGCAGCGGCGGGTTGACCTTGAACACCGGGTCATAGCCGGCCGCGAGATCGTCGGTGAGCAGCAGGTGGTGCGGCGTGACCTCGGCCGTCACCTGCCAGCCCTTGGACTTGGCCCAGCGGATGATCTCCACAGTTCCGGCCGTCGACACGTGGCAGACGTGCACCGCCGAGCCGACGTGCGCGGCGAGCAGGCAGTCCCGCGCCACGATCGCTTCCTCGGCGACCGCCGGCCACCCGGTCAGGCCGAGCCTGGCCGAGACCTCACCCTCGTTGACCTGAGCTCCTGAGGTGAGCCTGGGTTCCTGGGCGTGCTGGGCTATCACCCCGTCGAATGCCTTCACGTACTCCAGGGCGCGCCGCATCAGAGTGGCGTCGGCGACGCACCGCCCGTCGTCGGAGAACACCCGCACGCCGGCCGCCGAGTCCGCCATCGCGCCGAGCTCGGCGAGCTGGGATCCGCCCAGCCCGGCGGTCACGGCGCCGACCGGCCTTACGTCGCAGTGCCCGGCCTGGCGGCCGAGCCGCCAGACCTGCTCCACCACCCCGGCCGTGTCGGCGGCCGGCTCGGTGTTGGCCATCGCGTGCACCGCGGTGTACCCGCCGAGCGCCGCGGCAGCGGTTCCGCTGGCCACCGTCTCGGCGTCCTCCCGGCCCGGCTCGCGCAGGTGAGTGTGCAGGTCGACCAGGCCAGGCAGAGCGATCAGGCCGCCCGCGTCCAGCACGCTGAGCTGGCCGCCGCCCGTGGCCAGGTCAGCGCCGCCCTCGCCGGACGGCACCACCGCGGCGATCGTGGTGCCGTCGATCAGGATGTCGGCGGGCGGGCCGCCGAGCGGCCTCGCGTCCCTGATCAGCCAGCGGCCGCGGTCCTGGGTGTGGCCCCCCGCGATCACAGTGTCTCCCCGGAGCCAGCCACCCCGGAGCCCGCCACCCCGGAGCCCGCCGCGGCGAGGCCGGCGGCGGCGGGTGGCGCGTCACCGGGCTCCCGGGATCCGCCGAGCAGCAGGTAGAGCACCGCCATCCGGACCGACACGCCGTTGGTCACCTGCTCCACGATCGTCGACCTGGGCGAGTCGGCCACCTCGGCGGCGATCTCCACGCCCCGGTTCATCGGGCCGGGGTGCATCACGATCGCATGGTCCGCAAGCAGCGCCATCCGGTCACCGTCGAGCCCGTACCTGCGGCTGTACTCGCGAACGCTCGGAAAGTACGCGTCCGACATGCGCTCGCGCTGCACGCGCAGCATCATCACGACGTCGCTGTCCGGCAGCACCGTCGAGAAGTCGTAGCTCACCGAGCACGGCCAGCCGCCCACGGCGACGGGCAGCAACGTCGGCGGCGCGACCAAGGTCACCCGGGCGCCGAGCGTCCGCAGCAGCCAGACGTTGGAGCGCGCCACCCGGCTGTGCAGGATGTCGCCGACGATCGTGACCCGCAGCCCCGCCAGCCGCCCCAGCCTGCGCCGCATCGTGAACGCGTCGAGCAGCGCCTGGGTCGGGTGCTCGTGGGTGCCGTCCCCGGCGTTGATCACGCTGCCCCTGACCCAGCCGGCCAGCCGGTACGGCGCGCCGGAGGCGCCGTGCCTGATCACGACCGCGTCGGCGCCCATGGCCTGCAGCGTGAGCGCGGTGTCCTTCAGGCTCTCGCCCTTCGCCACGCTCGAGCCCTTCGCCGAGAAGTTGATCACGTCGGCCGACAGCCGCTTCGCCGCCGCCTCGAACGAGATCCTCGTCCTGGTCGAGTCCTCGTAGAACAGGTTGACGACCGTCCGGCCGCGCAGCGTGGGGAGCTTGGGTATCGGCCGCTGGGCCAGCCTGGCGAGTTCCTCCGCCGTGTCCAGGATCGCGACGGCATCGTCCAGGCTCAGGTCGGCCGCGGAGATCAGGTGCCTGTTCACCGGCTCGCCTGCCGACTGACCTGGAGGGTCACCGAGTCTTCCCCGTCGATCTCGGTCAGCAGCACCTTGACCGCCTCGCGCTTGGATGTGGGGAGGTTCTTGCCGACGTAGTCGGGCCTGATCGGAAGTTCCCTGTGGCCCCGGTCGACCAGGACGGCTAGCTGCACGGCGCGCGGGCGGCCGATGTCGCCGAGCGCGTCGAGGGCGGCCCGCACCGTGCGGCCGGAGTACAAGACATCGTCGACGAGCACGACGACCATGCCGTCGATGCCGGCGTCCGGTATCTCGGTGTGCCCGAGCGTCCTGGTCGGCCGCAGCCTCAGGTCGTCGCGGTACAAGGTGATGTCGAGCGCGCCGACGGGAATGTGCACTCCCTCGGTCTCGGCGAGACGCGCAGCGAGGCGGCGGGCCAGCGGCACTCCCCTGGTCTGAATGCCGAGCAGCACCACGTCGCGGGCGCCATCGGTGCGCTCGAGGATCTCGTGCCCGATCCTGGTCAGCGCCCTGCGGATCTCATCGGACCCGAGGACGGACTTGCCACCGCGGCCCTGGCCCTTGGCCGGGCCGGCCGGCTCAGGACCGGCGGCCTCGCTCATCCCAGCCATCAGCAGACCTCCTTCCCCGCCTCACGGGACGGGCCTTAAAGGATGTCGAACGGCCCTAACCTACCAGCGCGGGACCTCCGGGCCAGGCAGGCCGCTCCGGTCGCCGGGAACCTCGCCGACACGAGCCGGCCAGCCGGGCTCTCATCGACTTCGGCGGCTGCCGCCTCGTTGCGCAGTCGCGTGTAAGTTAATCCGGAGACTCCCGGAGCCTCCCGATTTTTGCCGATCGGCTTGACCTTGTCGTGCTCTCGGCCTACCGTCACTGTCCGTAACCATCAGTACGTTCGCTCGATCGCTAAAGGCCAGGGAACCCGAACCATGCCATCTGATTACGCGAAGACCCTCGGCGCCCGGCTGCGCGCCATTCGCACCCAGCAGGGTCTGTCCCTGCATGGCGTGGAAGAGAAGTCCAGGGGCCGGTGGAAGGCCGTGGTGGTCGGGTCCTACGAGCGCGGCGACCGCTCGGTCACCGTGCAGAAGCTTGCCGAACTGGCCGACTTCTACGGCGTGCCGGTGTCAGAGTTGCTGCCGGGCGACGCCGGACCCGGCGTTCTGACCCCGGCCCCGAAGCTGGTCATCGACCTGGAGAAGATGGCGCAGCTGCCGCGTGACCAGGCCGGCCCGCTCGCCAGGTACGTCGCCACCATCCAGAGCCAGCGCGGCGACTACAACGGCCGGGTGCTGTCTATCCGCCAGGAGGACCTCCGTTCTCTCGCGGTGATCTATGACAAGACGCCCTCCGACCTGACCGAGGAACTGATCGGCTGGGGCATCCTCGACTCCACCGCACGTGGCGCCATCGACATCGCCTGACAACCCGTCACCGGGCACCCGCCGGCGGGCGCCTGCCTCAGATCGCCGCCGGAAGCGGCAGCGGCGACTGGGCAGGGACGCCGAGCGCGCTCTCGGCCAGCGAGACGAACGTGGCGGCGTCGCGGAGCAGCTCGTCGGCCTCGCGTGCCGACACCGCACGCGGCAGGCCCGCTTCCGCCGCCGCCCGCTTGCTGGCCCCCGCCGCGAAGAACGCGGCCCACTCGCTCAGCGTCGGCTCGACCCTGGGAAGCAGCTCCCAGACGCTCAGCGGCCGCCGCCTGCGGGCCGGGGCCGGCTCGGCCCGGGCGGCCACGATCGCCGCGGCGGCCCGCAGCGCGGCCAGGTGCGCCCCCACATAGCGGCCGCCCGCCGACACGTCGGCCTCGGCCGAGGCAAGTCCCTGCCGCGCCGACTCGAGCAGCGCGAGCGCCGATGGCGCCACCCGGCAGCGCACCGGGTCCTGGCGCGCCTGCGTGATCGAGTTCATGGCAACGTCCTCCAATTCCGCTGCGGGCGGACCGGACGCGGCGCTTCCCCACACCGCGCCCGGCTGCTGCCCGCCTGCCGGCACTGCCGGCGTTCCGGGCGCTTCCCACCTCTGTATTCGAACATAAATTCGGCCCACTGTCCATTCGGTAGCTGCTGCGTTCGAATGTATCGAAGGGGTCTGACAGTCACCGGGTCCTGACCGCATGCGGCGGCCAGACGGCGGCAGCCACGCTCGGACCACAGCCGCGCCAGAGCCGTGACCGGCGCCGGCCAGCCGGGCAGCAGGCGTGCCGCCAGCATCGATCGCGTACCCTGGGCCGAATGGCGACCGCCGCTACCCTCCGCGACCTCGGGCCGAGAGAGTTCCTCGCCGAGATAGACATCCTGCTCGCCATCTACGCCGACGCGATGGATGCCGAGACGGCGTTGCTGCCCGGCCGGCGCGAACTGATGCGGCGGCACGCCGGCTACCCGGCATTCAAGGCGCTGCAGGCCCGCGCGACGGTGCCCGGTCAGGCCGGCAGCTCGGCCGCCGTTCTGGGATTCAGCTACGGGTTCCGCGGTCAGCCAGGTCAGTGGTGGTACGACGCCGTATCGGCCGCGCTGACCAGGGCGATCGGCCCGGCGCTCACGCAGGGCTGGCTCGCCGACTGCCTCGAGGTGGCCGAGCTGCACGTGCGCAAGGACCAGCAGCGATGCGGCATCGGGACCCAGATGCTGACCGCGCTGGTGGCCGGGCGGCCGGAGCGGACCGCACTGCTGTCCACGCCGGACCGGGAGTCCACGGCCCGCCGGCTGTACCGGCGGATGGGCTTCGGCGACCTGCTGACCGGCTACAGCTTCCCCGGCGGCAGCCCGCCCTACGCGGTCATGGGCGCGGTGCTGCCGCTGCGCGACCCGGTCACCGCCGGCAGCCTGCCCCGGTCCGCCAGCCCGAGCGCCTGATAGACCTCGCCGGTGGCCCGGGACCCGTTCAGCGTGTAGAAGTGCAGCCCGGGGACGCCCTCGTCAAGCAGTCGCTGGCACATCCCGGCCGCGTACTCCACGCCAACCTGGCGGACCGCAGAGCGGTCGCCAGCGCACCTTCGCAGACGCTCGGCCAGCTCCGCGGGGAACCGCGCCCCGGAGAGCAGCACGGCCCGGTCGATCATCGGCACGCTGGTGATCGGCATGATCCCGGCGATGATCGGGACCGGGCAGCCGAGCGCGGCCACCTCGTCCCTGAATCGCAGGTAGTCCTCGACGTAGAAGAACATCTGGGTGATCGCGAAGTCGGCGCCTGCCGCGCACTTGTCAATGAAGAACCGCAGGTCCGAGCTCCTGCTCACGGCCCGGTTGTGGACCTCGGGAAAGGCCGCCACCCCCACGCAGAAGTCGCCCGCCTGCCTGACCAGCCGGACGAGCTCCGACGCGTGCCGCAGTCCCTGCGGATGGGCCACCCACTCGGCCGACGGATCTCCCGGCGGGTCACCGCGCAGCGCGAGCACATTCCTGACGCCGACCGCCGCGTACGACCCGACGACGTGCCTGAGCTCGCCGACCGAGTGGCTGACCGCGGTCAGGTGCCCGACCGGGGTCATGGTCGTCTCCTCGGCGATCCTGCCGGTGACCCGAACGGTCCGGTCCCTGGTCGTGCCGCCCGCGCCGTAGGTGACCGAGACGAACGTCGGCCGCAGCGGCTCGAGCCGCCTGATCGCCAGCCAGAGCTGCTCCTCGTCGGCGTCGGTCTTGGGCGCCATGAACTCGAATGAGAACGACCTGCCGCCGACGGCCAGAAGGTCCCTGATCAGGGGTGCTTGCTGGGGCAGCCGCGATGCCATTGGTCCAGGCTATCCCGATCCCGATCATGACGAGACGCCCTCGCCGCACCGCCCGGCGACGGCGCCACGTGGTGGCTGCGGCTAGGGTCACGATCATGTCGACGGGAGCTGCGGACATGACGCGGATCCGGTCAGCGATCGGTGCCGAGCTGGACGAGTTCATCGGGCAGCAGCGGCACAACCTGGCCGCGATCAGCGCTGACCTGCTGCCCTGCGTGGACGCGATCGCCGACCTGCTGGCGGGCGGCAAGCGCCTGCGGGCCGCGTTCTGCTACTGGGGCTGGCGCGCGTGCGGCGGTGCCGACGGCCGCGAGATCGTCGCTGCCTCGGCCTCCCTTGAGCTGCTGCACGCCAGCGCGCTGGTGCATGACGACGTGATGGACGCCAGCCAGACCCGCCGCGGCCAGCCCGCCGTGCACCGGCGCTTCGCGTCCAGGCATGCCGCGGCTGCCTGGCGCGGCTCGGCCGATGACTTCGGCGCGGGCGCGGCGATCCTGATCGGCGACCTGCTGCTGGCGTGGACCGACGAGATGCTCAGGGCGAGCGGGCTGGCGCCGGCCGCGGTCTGGCGCGGGCTCCGCGTCCTCGACGCGATGCGCACCGAGGTGTTCTCCGGGCAGTTCCTCGACGTCGTCGCCCAGGCGTCCGGCGCGTCCGACGCAGCCAGCGCGCTGCGGGTGGTGACCTACAAGTCCGCCAAGTACACCGTCGAGCGGCCGCTGCACCTGGGCGCCGAGCTGGCCGGCGCCGAGCACCGCGCCATGCTAGGAGCATCCGGCCGGGACGGGGCCGCCGCGCCGGGCGGCGGGCCAGGTCGTCGCCGGGCGTTCACCGACTACGGCATCCCGATCGGGACGGCGTTCCAGCTGCGCGACGACATTCTCGGCGTCTTCGGCGATCCCGTCAGGACCGGCAAGCCGGTGATCGACGATCTGCGCGAGGGCAAGCGGACGGTGATGCTCGCGATCGCCAGGGAGCGGGCCGACCGGGAGCAGGCCGCCGTGCTTGACCGTGCCATCGGCAACCCGCTGCTGACCGAGGCGAGAGCGGAACAGGTCAGGGCGGTGATCACCGGCACGGGCGCGCTGGCCGAGTGCGAGGCGATGATCGACAGGAACGTCAAGGAGGCGCTGGCGGCCCTTGACCTGGCGCCGATCACGCCGGAGTCGAAGTCGGCACTGGCCGACCTGGCCATCGCCGCGACCTCGAGGAACGACTGACGTGACCGCCGCCGAGCCATCGCTGCCCCGCCAGCTCGCCACGACCAGGCGCTTCAGCCTGGGGGTGCCCGGGCAGGTCACCGTCTCCCCCGACGGCCGTACCGTCATCTTCCTGCGCACCAGGACCGGGACGGATCCCGCGTCGTGCCTGTGGGCGATGGACTGCCTGACCTGGCAGGAACGGCTGATCGCCGACCCGCTCGCCCTGCTGGCCGGCGCGGACGAGGAGCTGACCGCGCAGGAAAGGACCAGGCGCGAGCGCGCCAGGCAGATGTCATCCGGCATTGTCTCCTACGCGGCCGACCGCGCCTGCGGCCTGCTGGCCTTTGCGCTGTCCGGGCAGCTGTGGACCGCCCGGCCGGACGGCGGCGAGGTGCGCAGGCTGCCGGCGGCCGAGCCGGTCGTCGACCCGCGGCCCGATCCGACCGGACGGCGAGTCGGCTACGTCAGCGGTGGCACGCTGCGCGTGACGGAGGCCGACGGCAGCGCGGACCGGCCGCTGGCCGAGCCGGACGGGCCGGACGGGCCGGACGGCCCGGACGGGCCGGACGGGCCGGACATCAGCTTCGGGCTCCCCGAGCACGTCGCGGCCGAGTCGATGGGCCGCGACCGCGGCTACTGGTGGGCGCCGGACGGGCGGCGGATGCTCGTCGCGCGGGTCGACGCCCGCCCGGTCCAGCGGTGGTATGTCGCCGACCCTGCCGACCCCGCTCGCCCGCCTGCAGCGTTCCGCTATCCGCCAGCCGGCACCGCCAACGCGGCGGTCAGCCTCTGGATCGCCGACCTCGACCGGCCGGCCGGGCCCGGCCGGTCAGCCGCCGTGCTCACTCCCGTGGCCTGGGACTCCGCCGCCTACGAGTACCTGACCAGCGCAGGCTGGGACTCCCACGGGCCCTACGCCGCCGTGCAGAGCCGTGACCAGCGGGAACTAGTCGTGCTCGGCATCGATCCGCGCACCGGGGCGACCGCGCTCCTGGCAGCCCGGCAGGACGACGCCTGGGTGTCGCTCGTCCACGGCCTGCCCGCGCGGACGGCCTCGGGCGTGCTGCTGACCGCCGGGGACCTGGACGACACGCGGCGGCTGCTGGCCGGCGGGCATCCGGTCACCCCGCCGGGCCTGCAACTGGACGCCGTGCTCGGCGTAGAGGGCGAGACGGTGCTGTTCACGGCGTCCGACGAGGAGCCGACGCGGATCCACTTGTGGCGCTACGGCCCGGACTCCGGGCTGAGCCGGCTGAGCGACGTGCCCGGCGTGCACTGCGGCGCCAGCCAGGGCGGGACCACGGTCCTGCTCTCCGGCAGCCGGGACTGGCCGGGGACCCGCGCGCTGGTCAGCACCGGGCGCGGCACCGGCCAGATCGCCTCGCTGGCCCAGGACCCGGTGGTCAGGCCGCGCATGGAGCTGCTGGCGCTCGGCCCGCGCGGGCTGCGCTCGGCCCTGTTCCTGCCGTCCTGGCACCGCCCGGGTGATCCGCCGCTGCCGGTGCTGATGGACCCCTACGGCGGGCCCGCAGCGCGCAAGGTGACCGCCGAGCACGGCTCGTGGACCTATGTGTCGCAGTGGTTCGCCGAGAACGGATTCGCCGTGCTCGCCGTGGACGGCAGGGGGACGCCGGGCCGCGGCCCGGCCTGGGAGCGGGCGATCTACCTGGACATCGCCGGGCCGGTGCTCGACGACCAGGTGGAAGCGCTCCAGGCGGCCGCCGCGCTCCGCAGCGAGCTCGACCTGGGCACGGTGGGCATCCGCGGCTGGTCCTTCGGCGGGTTCCTCGCCGCGCTCGCGGTGCTGCGCCGTCCCGACGTCTTCCATGCCGCCGTGGCCGGAGCCCCCGTGACCGACCAGCGCCTGTACGACACGCACTGGCGCGAGCGCCACCTCGGCCATCCCGACCGGCATCCGGAGGCCTACGACCACTGCTCGCTGATCGGCGACGCGGCGTCGCTGACCCGCCCGCTGCTGCTGATCCACGGACTCGCCGACGACAACGTGTTCGCGGCGCACACGCTCAGGCTGTCCGCCGCGCTGCTGGCGGCCGGCCGACCGCATGAGGTGCTGCCGCTGCCCGGGGCCACCCACCGGGTGTCCGACGAGGCGGCGGCCGAGAACCTGCTGTGGCACGAACTCGCCTTCCTGCGCCGGGCGCTCAGCCTGCCCGGCCACGCAGCATCCGGCCAGCGGGATGTCAGTTGAGATGCGCTGCCGGACAACCTGCTTACAGCCCGAACTCCCTGCTCGGATACTCGCAACGAAAGCCCGCCACGCGGCCGGGCTGGCAGCCAGCACCGGCCCGTCCGGATCTTTCGAGTCTCTGATGGCCACGATGCCCGGTAGGTTCGTAGCTAACCTCCACGCAGGAAGCTCAGCCAGGTGAGACCGGGCAGGATCGGTGGCTGGCTAGCGGCGCCGCAGACCAGCAAGACTGGCCGAACCTGGTCGCCGCCTGGAAGCCGGGCCGGGGCCTGCGGACCGTCCCCGCTTCACTCCGGCGGCGGGCTGATGCTGCTCGTCTGCGGCCTGACTGGCCGGCCCTCAGCGCGCACTCCCGCGAAGTACGCCGTCGGTTCTCCGCGAACATCCATGCCACATCGATGTTCGTGGTCAGGCAGTCGGAGGAACATCGATGTGGCAGCGGTGTTCGCCGGCGAACCACGGTGCCGCATCGATGTTGGTGATCGGGCAGTCCGGGGAACATCGATGTGACAGCGGTGTTCGCCTGTGCGGCGTGATCCGGCCGGGGCCTGGTCCACCTGCCCTGGCAGCCCCGGCGCCCGTGCGTGCCGGCGCGGCACGGCGCAGGTCAGCGGTTCGCGGCACGCACTTCGATGACGTCCGCGATAACTCGCCGGCCGGCTGTGCTGGCCCAGCCTTGGCAAGGCGGGCAGGCTGCCGTGCGGCCAGGTCGGACGCCGAGCCCCGGTCCCAGGCGGGAGTTCCGCTCAGCGCGAGCACCGCGACGTCCGGGCCCAACGCGGCCTGAAATTTGTGTGGTGCGACCTGCTCATCGAGAAATGATTGATATAGCTCACGGCTCAGCGGGCGTCCGCGAGCCGGGCAGCGAGCCGTCCGGCGGCCGCGCCAGGGTCGGCCGCCTCGGTGATCGCCCGCACGACCACCACCCGGCGGGCGCCGGCCTCGAGCACGTCGCCGAGGCTGGCCTCGTCGATGCCGCCGATCGCGAACCACGGCCGCGTAGCCGCCAGGCCCGCCGCGTAGCTGACCAGCCCGAGCCCCGGCGCCGGGCGCCCCGGCTTGGTCGGCGTCGGCCACACCGGGCCCGCGCAGAAGTACTCGACCGCCGGATCCGCAGCCGCCGCGACCGCCTCGGCCTGTGAGTGCGTAGACAGGCCGATCACCGGGTCAGGCCCGAGTATCTGCCTGGCCACGGCGGGCGCGAGGTCGTCCTGGCCGACGTGCAGCACGTCCGCTCCCGCGGCGAACGCCACGTCGGCGCGGTCGTTGACGGCCAGCAGCGCCCCGTGCCGGTCGCAGGCCGCGCGGAACACCTCGAGGAACCTGAGTTCCTCGCCGGCCTCCAGCCCCTTCTGCCTGAGCTGGACGATGTCCACGCCCGCACCAAGGACGGCGTCGAGGAACTTCTCCAGATCGCCCTGGCGCTGCCTGGCGTCGGTGCACAGGTACAGGCGCGCGGACGCGAGCCTGGCGCGCAGTGCATCGGGGCTGACCTCGGTTGCACTCGTCACGCTGCCATCCTGCCACTCGCTGGACTTCATGATCGTGGTGGGTTTACTGCTCTATGCGACCCGAACCCACCACGATCATGAAGCGGGTCGACCGGGAACCGGCACCGGGCACATGAGCACATGACTGTTAAGGCGGCGGCCCGGTATCGCCCCTGGGCTGCCGTAGCGGCGGGACGACGCCGGTCAGATGGCGAGCGCCTGGGCCCGCCTGTTGACCTCGCTGCAGCGGTGCGCCGCGATCGCCTCGATCGGGCTGCCGGGCAGCGAGTCGTCCGAGGTGAACAGCCAGCGCATCGCCTCGACGTCGGTGAACCCGCAGTCGAAGAGCAGGGTCAGCGTGCCGTGCAGACCGCGGACGACCTGGTTGCCGTCGAGGAATGCGGCGGGCACGCCAAAGGAGCCGTCCGGGCGCTGGACGCCGAGCAGCTTGTGGTCGCGGAGATACTGCTTGACCCTGCTGGCGCGCAGGTCAAGCCGCTCGGCAACCTCGGGAATCGTGAACCAGAGACCGATGATGGCATCGGTCGGGGGGTCGATCTGTGCCACGTCCACATCCTTTCCCCGGCAGCGCCGCCAGGCAAACCACGCCGGCCGGACCACGCCAGCCGGACCGCGCGGCCGGGGGTTCATCGGGCGCTGTCGCGGAGCGGGACCGCGAGGTCGGCGATCCGGCCGGCATCGACCACGGCGGCGGACTCGATCAGCCGCCTGCCCTGGTGCAGATCGCGCGGCAGCCCCACGGTGAGCACGGCGACCAGCCGCTCGCCGGCCAGCCGCTCGCCGGCCAGCCGCTCGCCGGCCAGCCAGCACGCGGCCCAGTGCGGTCCGCTCGGGTCGCCGCGCCAGACCAGCCGGTCCGCGCCGCGATGATCGCCGACGTACTGCAGCATCCGGCCGAACTGCTCGGACCAGAAGTAAGGCACGGGGTCATAGTGCCGCGCCTCGCCGGTCAGGTTGGCCGCCAGCACCACGGGCGCGCGCAGCGCGCCGTCCCAGTGCTCGGTCCGCATCCGGCGGCCGAACCGGCCGGACCAGAAGGCCGCGCAGTCCCCCACCGCGTACACCCCGGGGACGGAGGAACGCAGTTGCTCGTCCACCGCGACGCCGTTCTCCAGCTTCACCGCCGAGGACTCCAGCCAGGCCACCTCGGGCCTGACCCCGACCGCGGTGACGACCTCGTCGGCGGCCAGCCAGCCGCCCCCGGCCAGCGCCAGCCCGCCCTCCTGCACCGATTCCACCGCCTGGCCGAGCAGCAGCTCGACCCCCGCCTCGGCGTACCACGGCGCGGTCTTGGCCCCAACCTCGGCGCCGATGGCGCCCGCGAGCGGGGCGCGGGCCGCCTCGACGACGCTCACCCGGCAGCCCCTTGCCGCGGCCGCGGTCGCGAGCTCGGCCCCGATCCAGCCCGCCCCGACGACGACTAGCCGGGCGCCGGGCACCAGCGTGGCCCGCAGCGCGAGCGCGTCGTCGATCGTGCGCAGGAACCGCTGCCTGCCAGGACCGGGCAGCGCGATCGGTCGCGCCCCGGTGGCGACCACCAGCCGCTCGAAGGGGTACTCGCCGCGGCCGGTGCCGACCACGCCGTCACCGAGCCGCCCGGCCGGCTCGCCCAGCCTGAACTCGGCGCCGAGCGAGTCGAGCTCCGCGCGCAGGGAGGTATCGTCCACCGCCCCGGCCAGCAGCTGCTTGGACAGCGGCGGCCGGTCGTACGGCGGCCTGCGCTCGGCCGCGAGCACGGTGACCGTGCCCGCGTAGCCGAGCGCGCGCAACTCCTCGACCGTGCGCAAGCCGGCCAGCCCGCCACCAGCGACGACGATCCCGGCCTGGCTGGCAGTCATCTGGACCTCCGCGACTCGCTCAGGTTGCCTGGACTTCCAGGTTGCCTGGACTTCGCTCGCCCGTGACGGCGCGGCGGTGTGGCGGCGCAGGCGGCGATATCCGGTGCATCGTATCCGGGCACTAAGCTGGAGGCTGACGCGCGGGAGCCCGGTGCAGACCGGACTGAGAGGGCGGCTGGGCAGCCGCCGACCGCAGAACCTGATCCGGGTCATGCCGGCGAAGGGAGCGCGATGACAGCGGTCAACACGGCAGCGGTCAACACGGCAGCGGTCAACGGGGCGCAGGCCGGGCCGGCCGACGAGCGGACGGCGGACGTCCTGATCATCGGCGGCGGCGTGATCGGCCTGGCCGTTGCCTGGCGTGCGGCCCAGCGCGGCCTTTCGGTCATCGTGGCCGATCCAGATCCCGGCCGGGGCGCGTCGTACGCGGCGGCCGGGATGCTCACGCCGGTCGCCGAGGCCGCCTACGCCGAGCGTCAGCTGTTCGAGCTCGGCCGCCTCTCGCTGCGGCGTTACCCTGACTTCGCCGCCGAGCTGACCGAGCTGACCGGCCTGCCCACCGGTTTCCGCCAGACCGGCACGCTCCAGGTCGGGTACGACGCCGATGACATGGCCATGCTGGCCGAGCACGCGCTGCTGCGCGAGTCGTTCGGGGCCGCTTCCCAGCGGCTGACCGGCCGGGAGTGCCGCAGGGCTGAACCGCTGCTCGGACCGGCGATCGCCGGCGGCCTGCTGGTCGACGACGACGCATCCGTCGACCCGCGCCTGCTGACGGCCGCGTTGCTGGCAGCCGCCGGTGCAGCCGGCGCCGTGCACCTGCCGCAGCGCGCCACGCGGCTGCGCACGGCGGGTGACCGCGCGTCAGGCGCGGAACTGGCCGACGGGACGATCATCAGCGCGAGCAGCGTCGTTCTCAGCGCGGGCTGGGCTTCGCCAGCGCTCGCCGGCCTGCCCCCCGGCAGCACTCCCCCGATCCGGCCGGTGAAGGGCCAGATCGTCCGGCTTCGCGCGACCACAGCCACTGTCGCGGCACGCTCGTCTCCTTCGCTGCTCAACAGGACCGTCCGCGGAGTCGTGCAGGGATCGCCGGTCTACCTCGTGCCGCGGGACAACGGCGAGCTCGTGCTGGGCGCCACGCAGGAGGAGATGGGCGCCGACACGACGGTCACCGCGGGCGGGGTGTGGCAGCTGCTGCGGGACGCGCGGGCGATCGTCCCCGGCATCACCGAGCTCGAGTTCGCCGAGGCGGCGGCCGGGCTGCGGCCGGGAACCCCGGACAACGCGCCGGTGCTCGGCCCGTCGGCGCTGGCCGGCCTGGTGCTCGCCGCCGGCCACTTCCGCAGCGGCGTCCTGCTCGCGCCGGTGACCGCCGACCTGATCGCCGGATTCCTGGCTACCGGCGTGCTTGACGAGCCCGCGGCCGCGTTCGGCGCCGAGCGCTTCGAGCGACAGGAACTGCGATGGAAATCGTGATCAACGGCACCGCCCACCAGGTGGCGGACGACATGTCGCTGGAACGAGCCGTTGCGCTGATATCGAACGCGGCCACGGGAGTCGCGGCGGCCGTCAACGGCGAGCTGGTCAGGCGGGCATCCTGGCCGTCGACGCGGCTGGCGGCCGGCGACGAGGTCGAAGTGCTGACCGCGGTGCAGGGAGGCTGACGTGACCGACGTGCACGCCGACGACCCGTTCGTGCTCGGCGGGCAGAAGTTCGGCTCGCGGCTGATCATGGGCACCGGCGGCGCGCCGAGCCTGGACGTGCTCGGGCGCGCGCTGACCGCGTCGGGGACCGAGCTCACCACGGTGGCGATGCGCCGCGTCGACCCCGCCTCGCGCGGTTCGGTGCTCGACGTCCTGGCCGAACGCGGCATCCGGGTGCTGCCGAACACCGCGGGCTGCTTCACCGCCGCGGAAGCGGTCAGGACGGCCAGGCTCGCGGCCGAGGCGCTCGGCACGACGTGGGTGAAGCTCGAGGTGATCGCCGACGAGGTCACGCTGCTGCCCGACCCGGTCGAGCTGCTCGACGCCGCCGAGCAGCTCGTCGCCGACGGGTTCACCGTGCTTCCGTACACCAGCGACGACCCGGTGCTGGCCAGGCGGCTCGAGCAGGCGGGCTGCGCGGCGGTGATGCCGCTCGGCGCGCCGATCGGTTCCGGCCTGGGCATCCGCAACCCGCACAACATCGAGTTGATGGTGCAGGCCGCCTCGGTGCCGGTGATCCTGGACGCCGGCATCGGAACCGCGAGCGACGCGGCGCTGGCGATGGAGCTCGGCTGCGCGGCCGTGCTGCTGGCGACCGCGGTGACCAGGGCCCGCGATCCCGAGCTGATGGCGGCCGCGATGCGGTCTGCGGTGGTCGCCGGCCGACTTGCGTACCGGGCGGGCCGGATTCCCCGGCGGCACTTCGCGGTTGCCTCGTCCCCTCCCGTGACCGGGTAGTTAGCCAAACCGTTACCGGCTCAGGCGAGTTAACCTGCCCCTACACTGTTGCCGATGGACACCGCCCTTTCGACGCCCGTGGGCCAGCTGCTCGGCGGCCGGTACCACGTGGACTCGCGGATCGCGCGCGGCGGCATGGCGACCGTGTATCTCGGCACGGACACCCGGCTCGACCGGGTAGTGGCGCTGAAGATCGCGCACCCCGAGCTGTCCGACGATGCGGAGTTCGTGCGCCGGTTTATCGGCGAGGCGCGGTCGGCGGCGCGGCTGTCCAGCCCCAACGTGGTCGCCATCTTCGACCAGGGCTCGGACAAGCGGCTGCACTACATCGCGATGGAGTATGTTCCCGGCCGGACGCTGCGCCAGCTGCTGAACGAGCGCGGCAGGCTCGGCGTCCGCGAGGCGCTCGACATCATGTCAGGGGTGCTCACCGGGCTGGCGGCCGCGCACGAGGCCGGCTTCGCGCATCGCGACGTCAAGCCGGAGAACGTGCTGCTGACGACGTCCGGCGTGGTGAAGGTCGCCGACTTCGGGCTCGCCAGGTCGGTCGCGGGAGCGGTGCAGACCAAGGGCGGCGTGATCATCGGCACGGCGGCCTATCTGGCGCCCGAGCAGGTCTCCGGCGGCACATCGGACGGGCGCACGGACGTCTACGCGGCCGGGATCATGCTGTTCGAGCTGCTGACCGGCATCCAGCCGCATACCGGCGAGAGCCCTCTCGCGGTGGCATACAAGCACGTGCACGAGGTGGTGCCCGCGCCGTCGAGCATCACCGGCGGGCTCTCCGGCGCCGTGGACGCGCTCGTGGCGATGGCCACGAGCCGGGACCCTGACCTGCGGCCCGCCAACGCCGGGCAGTTCCTTCGGGCGATCGGCGAGGTCAGGGACGGGCAGGCGCTGCCTGGGACGGCGCAATACCAGGCTCCCGACGGCTACGGCCGGGCGACAGAGCCGCACCCGGCAGGGGCGCCGTACCCCGGTTCCGGGCCGCGGCCCGGGCTCCCGTACCACGGTTCAGGCCCGCAGCCGGGTCTCGCGCCCGCGGGTGACGGCCGGTTCGACAGCTCCCCGCCGCACGCGAGTTCTGGCCCGTACCAGGTTCCGGCGGCACTCCCGGACTCCGCGTATCAGGGGACGGCCGGCCAGGCGGGCTCCGGCCAGCACTGGACGCCGGGGCCGGACTCGGGCTCGCATCCCTACCGCGCGCCGGAGGCCCGACCGTTCGGGCCAGATCAGGACGCCGACGGCACCAGGCACATGGACGCGATCGACTACGACTTCGACGCCGACGACAACTCCGCCGAGCGGCACTGGGACCCCGAGCCTGGTATCGTCGGCGCGTCGGCGCTCCCGTCGCTCAGCCCGCAGACGTCCGCGCTGCTGCCGGCGCCGCTCACGGACCCGCAGTCGATGGTCAACCACACCCTCGTGGTCTCGCAGGCGGGCGAGCTCGCCCCTTACGTCGGTCCGCCAGGGCCGCAGCACGGCCAGTCGTTCGGCGGTCGGTCCGGCCGCCGCCGGCCGCCCGGCCAGCCGCGCGAATCCTGGCTGCGGTTCAGCGGCCGGCTGATGTACATCGCGGCGGGCCTTGCCGTCGTGCTCGTGATCGCGCTCGTGGCCTGGTGGTTCAGCTCAGGCCAGTACCAGCAGGTTCCGACGCTGAGAGCGTTGACGTTCGCGGCGGCGAAGACCGTGCTCAAGAACGAGGGCCTGCAGTTCAGGCTCGGGGGGACGCAGCACAACCCGCTGCCGAAGGGGGACGTGATCAGGTCGTCGCCGACCAAGGGCAGCCGAGTGGCCGGCGGCACCGTGGTCACGCTGATCCTGTCGAGCGGCCCGCCCATGCGGGTGGTCCCGAACGTCAGCGGCCAGACGGAGGCCGCGGCGAAGGCGTACCTCACGGAGCACCACCTCACGCCGGGCGAGGACAAGCCGGCGGTCTCCAGCACCGTTCCGGCCGGAGACGTGATCGGCACCATCCCGCGCGCCTACTCCAGGATCCCGCAGTACAAGAAGGTCAGGCTGATCATCAGCGAGGGCCCACCGCTGCCGGACTTCGTCGGCATGCAGGTGACCGATGCCCAGGCGGCAGCGGCCGCCGGCGGCTACACGATCAACCCGGTCCCCGACGCCAAGGGCAGCGAGCCCGCCAACACCATCACTCGCCAGTCGCCGTCGCCGAACACGCCGATCACGCCGAGCGAGGTGGTCACCGTCCACTACTCGCCAGGGCCGCCGACGATCCCCGTTCCCGACGTCCGGGGCATGACGATCACGCAGGCCATAGTCACCATGCACCAGGCCGGGTTCCGGATCGCGGTCGACCACCAGGGGCCGGGCGGCATCGTCGGCAGCTACTCGCCGACCGGCGACCAGCCGAAGGGCACGGTCATCACGCTGTACACCGGGGTATTCAGCGGCCTGTAAGCCCGCTCGCCCGCTGGCGCACGTCCGCGGCGGCAGTGCGCCCTTGGCGCGGTCAGAGTTCGGGTCCCTCGCCGGGCTGTTCCTGGTACGAGTAGCGCTGCTCGCGCCATGGATCGGCGTTGTTGTGGTAGCCGCGCTCTTCCCAGAACCCTCGCCGGTCGCCGGCCAGGTACTCGATCGCGCGCACCCACTTCACGTTCTTCCAGCCGTACCTGGACGGCACGACGAGCCTGACCGGGTAACCCTGCTCCGGAGTCAGTTCCCTGCCGTCGCGATGGGTAGCCAGCAGCGTCCGCGGCTCCGCGAGGGCGTTGAGCGGCAGGTTGGCGCCGTAGCCGAAGTCGGCCCAGACCATCACGTGCGTTGCCGCGGCCGACGGCGGCACGGCGCGCAGCACCTCGGCGGCCGGCACGCCCACCCAGGTGATCCCGAGCACGCTGAACTTCGTCACGCAATGGAAGTCGGCGATGATCTCGGTTTCCGGCAGTGCCCGGAAACCGTCCCAGGTCCACCGGTGCTCCCGCCGCGACTCGGTGGCCCCGTGGACCCGCAGATCCCAGGTCTGCGGATTGCAGGCGGGCACCGGCCCGTAGTGCAGCACCGGCATGCTTGCCTGGACGTACTGACCGGGCGGGAGTCTCGGCACCTCGGGGTCGGCCGGGTCGCGGGCGGCCCGGCCCTGGCCGGGCGCCTGGCCATCGCCGGGGTCCTGGCCGGCCCGCCTGGGCGGAGGAACTCCTGGCGGGCCCGGCTGACCCGCGGCGTCGCCGTCCGGCCCCAGGCCATGGAGCCCGGCTCCACCGCCGTCCGCGCGGAACCCCCGCGCCTCGGCGCCCGGGTGCCTCATGACCGGCTGACCTGTCCCTTCCTCGTCGGGCGGCCGGAGGCGCGCTGAGGGTCAGCGCGAATCCGACCAGCGGAGCCATCTTGTCATCCGGCCCCGGCACCCCGATCGGCGACCAGGCAACGGACACTAGCCGGAGTGCGCTAAGCTACCGAGCGTGCATCGTGCGCATGAGTTTTTTTATGGCTTCTCACCCGGCACCGGGGAGATAGCCCGCTAGATGATGCGCTAACGCAGATGCGGCGAACTCCAAGCCCCCGGCCGGATGGCCGGGGGCTTTTTCGTCGTTAACGCAGGGGCAAGGAGGACGAGATGGTGATCGTGATGGCTCCCGAGGTGACTCAGGGAGATATTGACTCTGTCGTAGCACTGGTCAGGTCGGCCGGCGGCGAGGCCTTCGTGAGCCGTGGCGTCTCCCGCACGATCATCGGTCTGGTCGGCGACGTCGACCACTTCGGCGCGCTCAACCTGCGCAGCGCGAGCGGCGTCAGCGACGTCATCAGGGTCTCCGTGCCGTACAAGCTGGTCAGCAGGGAGCATCACCGCGAGCGATCGGTCATCCGGGTGGGCGGGGTTCCGATCGGGCCGTCGACCATGACCCTGATCGCCGGGCCGTGCAGCGTGGAGACACCCGAGCAGACGCTGGCCGCGGCCCGCATGGCCAGGCAGGCCGGCGCGTCCCTGCTGCGCGGCGGTGCCTTCAAGCCGCGCACCTCGCCGTACGCCTTCCAGGGCCTGGGCGAGGCGGGCCTGAAGATCCTGGCCGAGGTCAGGGCCGAGGTCGGGCTCCCGATCGTGACCGAGGTGGTCGACCCGGCGAGCGTGGACCTGGTCTGCGCGCATGCCGACATGCTCCAGGTCGGCACGCGCAACATGCAGAATTTCGCGCTGCTCCAGGCCGTCGGCTCGGCCGGCAAGCCGGTCATGCTCAAGCGCGGCATGAACGCCACGATAGAGGAGTGGCTGATGGCGGCCGAGTACATCGCCCAGCGCGGCAACCTCGACATCGTCCTCTGCGAACGGGGCATCCGCACGTTCGAGACGGCCACCCGCAACACGCTCGACATCAGCGCCGTCCCGGTCGCCCAGCGTCTGTCGCACCTACCGGTGATCGTCGACCCGTCGCACTCGGGCGGGCGACGCGACCTCGTGCTGCCGCTGACCAGAGCCGCCATCGCGGTCGGAGCCGACGGGGTCATCGTCGACGTGCACCCCGATCCCGCCAAGGCGCTGTGCGACGGCGATCAGGCGCTGGCCGGCGACGACATCGCCGAGCTTGCCGACGTGGTCCGGTCGATGCTGCCGCTGCTCGGCCGCACGCCGGCCAAGGCGGCCGAGCCCCTGGTCGCCGGTTCCCTTGTGAAGCTCGGTTCGCAACACCCGCTGAGCCGGTGTTGACTGACGTAAGTTCAGCCGGAACGGTACTCCTGGGCGGAGGCGGCGAGTTGCTCGGCGAGCTCGTCCACGCGGAGCCTAGCCTCGATCCTGTGCAGGTCGGCGACTCGGGCGCGGGTCTCGACCTGCTTGGGGAGCAGCAGCGAGCAGCAGTCCTCGTCGGGCAGCTGCGACAGGGCCAGTGTGCTGATCCGGCGCGCCTCGGCCATGATCTCGGTTTTGTCCAGGCCGATCAGCGGCCGGAGTACCGGCAACCCGACCGCCTCGTCGAGCGCGATGATGTTGGCGAGCGTCTGGCTGGCGACCTGGCCAAGCGAGTCGCCGGTCACCAGCGCCGACGCCCGCACCCGGCGCGCCATCGCCTGTGCGGTCTTCAGCATCAGCCGCCGCTGGGCGACGATCTGGAGCCGACCCGAGCCCGAGCTGGCGAGCCGCTGCTGCGCCCGGCCGAACGCGACCACGTAGAGCCTGGACCCGCGCTGGAACCGGTCGAGCTGGCGGACCAGGCCGTATGCCTTGTAGACCGACTCAGGGCCGGTCAGCGGCATCCCGGAGAAGTGCAGAAAACCGCAGTAGAGCCCGCGGCGCATCATCCGGTAAGCGGCCACTGGCGAGTCGATGCCGCCGGACATCAGCACCAGGGCGCGCCCGCTCATCCCGACGGGCAACCCGCCCTGCCCGGCCAGCCCGTCCGCGTAGACGAAGATCTCGGACTGGTCGACCTCGACGTAGATCGTGAAGTCGGGGTGCCGCAGGTCGACCGGGTTGCCGTACTGCCGCTGGATCCTGCTGCCGATCGCGACGGCTAGCTCGGCCGAGGTCACGGGAAATCGCTTGTCGCGCCGCCTGGCACGGACCGCGAAGGAACCTGGCCGGCCTCCGGCCAGCTCGGCCGCCGTGTCGATCGCCGCCTGCGCCTGCTTGGCGACTCGCACCGCGCGGCAGACGCGGACCACGCCCATGACGTCCAGCATCCGCTGGGCGATCAGGTCGGCGGCGGCCTGCGGGTCAATGTCGGCCTGCCGGTCGGTGCCTACCTGCGGGTCAGCGCCAGCCTGCGGGTCAGCGGCGGCCTGCGGGTCAGTGCCGGCCTGAGCCGATTCCCCCGGCGCGCCGGATCCGGCTGCCTCGTCGCTCCGCATGACCGCGCCGGCCGGCGCCGAGACCTGAGCAGTCCTCCTGGCCGCAGGGACCGGGTTCAGCACGATGACCCCGTCCCGCTGCCACAGCCGGACATCGACGCCGAGATCCGCCACCGCGAGCCTGATGTTGTTCTGCAGCAGCCGCTCGAACTGCTGGCGATTTTTGCCCTTCAGCACGATTTCGCCGAGCTTGAGCAGCACGCAGGGCTCATGCAGGCCCGCCGGCGCGTCGTCGGTGGACGAGATCGCGGTCATGGCGGTCATCCCCCAAGTCTGACAGGTCCTGGCCGAAATGAATCCCTGCGTTGCCGCTCGCCGCGTATGGCAGGGTAGCCAGGTGACATCAGGCGGAACGACCAGGACCCGGGTGCGTCCGGCCCAGGCGGCCGACCTGAAGGCGATCATCGCCATCGCGATGGCGACCGGCCAGGACGAGGACTGGGACGAGGTGTACCCCGGCTACATCCGGCACCTGATGACGCACGGCTCGCTGCTGGTAGCCGAGCGTGACAGGGCGGTCGCCGGCTTCGGGGCGACGCTGCGGATCGGGACGGGCCCGCTCGCCATCTCCATGCTCACCGACCTGTTCGTCGAGCCGGCCGCGCATGGAACGGGGACCGGCCGGGCGATACTCGGGCACCTGTGGACCGATGAGCCGCGCCGGATGACCTTCAGCAGCCTGCACGCGAACGCGCTTCCGCTGTACACCAGCTTCGGGGTCGACGCCTGGTTCCCGCTGCTGTACCTGCGCGGCGACGTGCGGGAATTGCGGATGCCGGATGGCTGGTCGGTCTCGCCCGCGGATCCCGGGCGCGCCGGAGCGCTGGAGCTGCAATGGACCGGGATCGACCGCACCGCTGACCATCGGTTCTGGGCTGGCTGGCCGCGCGGTTCTGGCGTGGTCGCCAGCCGGGACGGGCAGCCGCGCGCCGCGGGGTCGGTCGGCGGCGCCAGACCCGGGTACGGCATCAGCCATCTGTCGATCGCTCCGGAGATAAGCGAGCACGACGCCGGGGACGCGGTCATCGCCGTGCTGTCATGGCTGGAGCCCGCGGACTTCCGGGCGCGGGTCTGCCTGCCTGCCCCGCATCCGGCGACCAGGCGGCTGCTCGCGGCCGGCTGGCGGGTCGAGGAGTTCGACCTGCACATGGCGTCCGAGCTGGGTCTTATCGATCCGCGCCGGCTGGTGCCCTCCCCCGCGCTGGCTTAGCCGAGTGGGACCGCTCCGGCGGCTCCCGATCTCCGGGCTGAAAGGGACGGATGAGAATCGTCGAGTCGGCTGCCATAAAACGAGCGTGCCCCGGACAGCATGATCACGGACATCTTTTGCCTGCGGAGCCGGAAGACGTCCGTGATCACGAATCCTGAGCGGAGCCGAGAACCGCGCAGAGCAGCCTGTTGTCGCCGCGCTGCCAGATCGTCCCGACCTCGGCGAAACCGGCCGCGCGCAGGGCTTGGACGTGCACGCTCAGCCGACCAGACGGCGATCCGTGCTGCCCGGACTCGGGCGACCGGCCCCGTCGCGCGGCGACCAGGTCGGCAAACGCAGGATCGGCTTGCACCGCGTCCCACCAGTCGCTCCAGCTCTCCGCTCGCCCCTGCGGCGCGCGCCGCCGCTCCTCGCGGTCGATGAGCGCCCGGCCGAGCCTGGCCAAGGTCGGGGCCGCCACCTCGTCCTCGGTCAGGTGATCACCGTTCAGCACCAGGCCTCCGGGCCGCAGCACCGACGCAACCTCCGCGTACACGGCCGCCAGCGCGTCCGGCAGCAGCCAGTGCAGCGCCGTGGTGCTGACCGCCGCGTCCGCCGGCCGGTCCAGACCGAGCAGGCCCGACCAGCCGGGCACGCGCAGGTCCAGGTCAGCGAAGCGCAACGAGCCAGCGGACGATCCGCGGTCGGGGCCGGGCACGGGCTCGGCGAAGCGGCCGGCCCACGCGGCCTGGCCGAGTGCCAGCAGCAGCGGATCGGCGTCGACCGCCACCACCGTTGCCGCCGGGATCCGCTCGAGCAGCCTGACCGCGAGCGAGCCGGGGCCGCAGCCGAGGTCGAGCACGACGGGATCGGGCCGCCCGGAGCACTCCTGCACGGCGTCGATCAGGGCCGTGAAGCGTTCTTCCCGGTCGGGCAGGTACACCTGCTGCTGGGCGTCCCATCGATCGATCCAGGCCGTCGCCGCCTTCTGGGTCAGCGTTCTCGCCATCACTCGTGGGTCCCTTCACCGTCCGTAACTGGCTACACTAACTTCGACAGTCACGAAGGTACGGGCGGGAGCGTCACTGGTCAAGTGAACTTCAGCAGTCATATGGACGCGGTCGTCTCGGTTGCCGTGCGCCTGGTCAACACGCTCACGGCGGGTGACGCGCTGGGACGCCCGTTCTCGCCCCCGGAGCCGAGCATGCTGCCCGCGGCGGTGACCGCGGCGCTGCGTTCAGGACGGCGCGAGACCAGGGACGTCACGCCGGATGAGGCCGCGCAGTTCGGCATGGTCGCGGGCGCGTTGCGGGCGGTCTTCGACGCGGTCGCCTCGGGGCGGCTGGACGAGGCTGCCCGCGAGGTCAACGCGCTGCTGGCGTTCACCGGGGCCAGGCCGCGGCTCGACCGGCACGACGGCGAACCCTGGCACCTGCACTTCCACGGCGCCGACGACTCTCTCGTCACGGGCTGGGCGGCCGGCTGCGCGACCGGGCTGGCCGTCGTCCTCGGCAGCGACCTGCACGGCCGGCTCGGCGTCTGCACCGCGGACCGCTGCGACCGGGTGTACGTGGACACGTCGCGGAACGGCACCAGGCGGTTCTGCTCGACCGCCTGCCAGAACCGGGTCAAGGCCGCCGCCTTCCGCGCCAGGCAGGCGTGAGCGGCGGCGCCGGGACAGTTACCAGGCGCCGGGTCGCGGGCCGCCGCAGGCGAGCCGTCCGCGGGGTTGCGTAAGAGGCCGGAGTCAGTCGCCCGCTCCGCGCGTGACGGCCGGCCCGCCGGTCAGCCGAAGAAGACCGCCGCCTCGGCATAGCGCTCGGGCGGCACCAGCTTCAGCTCGCGGGTCGCCTCCGCGATCGGGACCCGCACGATGTCGGTACTGTGCAGGGCGACCATCATGCCGAACGCGCCGTCGGCGACCGCGCGGATCGCGTGGATGCCGAACCTGGTCGCGAGCACCCGGTCGAACGCGGTGGGCGTGCCGCCGCGCTGAATGTGCCCGAGCACGGCCGCGCGGGCCTCCTTGCCGGTGCGCCGCTCGATCTCCTCCGCGAGCAGCTGGCCGACGCCGCCGTACCTGGTGTGGCCGAACGCGTCGAGCTGGGTGTCGACGACGGACGTGCTGACCGTCTTCGGGTGCGCGCCCTCGGCGACGACCACGATCGGCGCGTACCGCGTCTGGAAGCGCTTCTCGACGTAGTTGCAGACTTCCTCGATGTCGAACGGCTGCTCGGGGATGAGGATCACGTTCGCGCCGCCGGCCACGCCGGCGTGCAGCGCGATCCAGCCCGCGTTCCGGCCCATCACCTCGACGATCAGCGCCCGGTGGTGGCTCTCCGCCGTCGTGTGCAGCCGGTCGATCGCCTCCATGGCGATGTTCACCGCGGTGTCGAAGCCGAAGGTGTAGTCGGTGGCGCTCAGGTCGTTGTCGATCGTCTTCGGGACGCCGACCACGTTCACCCCGCTGTCGCAGAGCTTGCCCGCCACGCCCAGCGTGTCCTCGCCGCCGATCGCGATCAGCGCGTCGATGCCGAGGCTGGCCAGGTTCGCGCTGACCCGCTCCAGGCCCGTCTTGCCGTCCAGGCTGGCCTGCTCCGACAGCGGGTTGGTCCTGGACGAGCCGAGTATCGTGCCCCCGCGGGGCAGGATGCCGCGGACCGCCGCGACGTCGAGCGGCTGGGCATCCGCCTCGAGCGGGCCGCGCCAGCCGTCACGGAAACCGACGAACTCGAAGTCGTGATCAAACGTGCCGGTCCGCACGATCGCGCGGATCACCGCGTTCAGGCCAGGGCAGTCTCCGCCTCCGGTCAGAACTCCGACGCGCATCTGGGGCTCCCTCCACAGTGTGCTCGCCCGTCACAGTGTTCGCCTATCACGGTGTTCGCCTATCACGGGGCTCGCCCGCCACACTAGTCCTCATGAGCGTCCTTGCAATCGACGCCGGAACGACCGGTGTCACCGCCCTTATCGTGACCGCGGACGGCAGCGTCGCGGGCCGTGGTTACGCGGAGTTCAGCCAGTATTTCCCCGAGCCAGGCTGGGTGGAGCAGCGTCCGGAGGAAATCTGGCAGGCAACCCTGGCCGCGTGCACCCAGGCCACCGAGGCGCGCGGCGCGCGGGAACCGGTCGGCTGCGTCGGGATCACCAACCAGCGGGAGACCGCGGTGGTCTGGGACTCGGCCACGCTGACGGCGCCGCACCGGGCGATCGTCTGGCAGGACCGGCGCACCGCGAAGATCTGCGCGGAACTGCGCGGGGCCGGCCACGAGGACCGGGTCGCCGAGCTCACCGGGCTGCGGATCGACCCCTACTTCACCGCGACCAAGTTCACCTGGCTGTCCCGGCATGCTGCCGACATCTGGTCCGGCGTGATCGACCGGTCGCTGGCACTCGGAACCGTGGACTCCTACCTGATCGCCCGGCTGACCGGCGGGAGGCGGCACGTCACGGACGCCTCGAACGCGAGCAGGACGCTGCTGTTCGACCTCGCGGCCGGGCAATGGTCGGCCGAGTTGTGCGAGCTCTTCGGCGTGCCACCGCACGCCCTGCCTGAGATCACCGCCTCGACCGGGGTCATCGGCTACACCGACCCGGAGACGTTCCTCGGGCTCTCGCTGCCGATCGCCGGCGTGGCAGGCGACCAGCAGGCGGCGCTGTTCGGCCAGGCGTGCTTCGCGCTGGGGGCGTGCAAGTGCACCTACGGCACCGGGTCGTTCGTGCTGGCCAACACGGGGTCGCAGATCGTCAGGTCGCGGGCGGGGCTGGTTTCCACGGTCGCGTGGATGGACGGCAGCGGCGCGCTGACCTATGCGCTGGAAGGGTCGGTGTTCGTCACCGGCGCGGCGATCCAATGGCTCAGGGACGGGCTCGGCGTGATCGACCGGGCGAAGGACAGCGAGTCGCTCGCCCGATCGGTCGACGGAAGCGGCGGGGTGGTGTTCGTTCCCGCGCTGACCGGCCTGGGCGCGCCGGATTGGGACCCCGACGCCCGCGGCGCGATCTTCGGCCTGACCAGGGGAACGACGCGCGCGCATCTGGCCAGGGCCACGCTGGAGGCGATCGCGTTCGAGGTACGGGACGTAGTCGACGTGATGGCGGCCGAGGCTGGGATTAGCCCCCAGCCGCCCGGCCAGCTCCACCAGCCTCGTCAGGCCCAGGAGGCCCGGCAGCCCCGCCAGGGGCAACAGCCCCAACCGGGCCCCCGGCCTGGGACCGGGCCTGAGACCCGGCCTGGGACCGCTCCGTTGCGTGTGGACGGCGGAGCGGCGGCCAACAACCTGCTCATGCAGATCCAGGCCGACCAGCTTCAGGTGCCGGTCGAGCGCCCGGTGGTGGCCGAGACCACCGCGGTCGGCGCCGCGTTTCTCGCCGGCCTGGCGACGGGGGTCTGGTCGTCGGCCGACGAGCTCGCCGCGACGTGGCGGCTCGACCGCCGGTTCGACCCCGGGCCCCGCGACGACTCGGCTCACCGGCGCTGGCGCGAGGCCGTCGGCCGCTCGCTCGGCTGGGCCGGCCAGGCCGCCTCATACTCGGCGGACAGGTCTGCCTGAGTTGGCGGAGCTATCGCGCGCTGGCGGGCCCGGCGAGCGCGGCCGGTTCGCCGAGCGTCGCGGGGCCACCTGGCGCGGTCGGCTCGGAGGGCGCTGCCAGGTTCTCGGGGTCCGCGGGTTCCGGCGCCGGGCGGATCAGCAGGATGAGCGCGGGTCGCCGGGCGCGGGCTGGGCACCGGGCGCGGGCTGGGCACCGGGCGCGGGCTGGGCACCGGGCGGGCGCCGGACGCGACTCTGCGACGTCGATCGAGGCCGGGGCGGCGATGGCGGCGACGAAGGTCACTGCGTCGAGTACGGCGACCGCCCCTGCACCGAACGCGACCAGCAGCCCCCACCCGCGAGCCAGGCGACGATCCGTATGCCCTGGCCGATCGACTTGAACGCCGCGTTGGCCGATGCCAGATCCGGCCCGGCCAGCATGTCCTTCAGCAGGCCGGCGCCCGCGCTGCCGAGCACGCTGAACGAGATGCCGTAACCGAACGCGACCAGGTAGATGATCCACAGCTGAGCCCGGGAGTGCACGGCCAGCAGGGAAGCACGATCAGGGCCGTGCAGGCGTTGGTCCCGATCAGCAGCGGTCGCCGTGGCAGCCGGTCAGCCGGCGTGGGCGGGATCGCGATCCCACTCGGGCTTTGCGTGCCGAACCCGGCGACGCGCCGCCTCGGCATCGCTCTGAGCGCCGTCCAGCCGACCGCCCAGTGTGAATGAACATCGATGTGGCATCGGTGTTCGCCAGCCCGCCGATCCGTGAACATCGATGTGCCGCGGGTGTTCGCCGGCGGGCATCGATGTGGCATCGCTGTCAGGACGGCCGGGTGCGGGAGAACACCGATGCCACATCGATGGGAGAAGGGAGCTCCGGGGCGGCGTTGGTTGACCCGGGTCGCCGGGCCATGCCCCGTCGATGACCGTGCCATTCATCTTTGGATCCGGGCTATTGCAGGATCGACCGGGCCACTGCTGGCACCGGCTGGACGGGGCTGACTGCTTGCCCGGGGCGGACCAACTAGCCGTCGACTTGCCCGGGGCGGACCAACTAGCCGTCGACCTATGACGGTGTGACCGTCTTGGCGGGACCCGCCATTGTCCCGGATTCGGTCGCCGCCGATCCGGCCGCCCGCTCCCCGTTCGCCACATCGGCTGGGGCCTCGGACGGCGACCCGTCGCTCGCCCCGTCACCGGCCGATCCTGACGCGGGCGCCGGCTCGCCGCCCACGGCAGCCGGAGCCGAAGCAGCCGCAGCAGCAGCCACGGCAGCGGACTCACCCTTCGCCTGCTGGCGGTGCGCGCGCTTCTCGGCCTGCAGCACGGCCTTGTGCCGCGCCGCGTACTCGTCGACGTACTCCTGGCCGGACAGTTTCATGATCTCGTAGATGATCTCGTCGGTAACCGCCCTCAGCACGATCCGGTCGGTCTCCATGCCGTAGTACCGCGAGAAGTCGAGCGACTTGCCGAACCGGACCCCCGGCCTGACCTTGAACTGCGGAGCGATCTTCCCCGGCGGCTGGAACTCGAAGCCGCCGATCATGGCGCACGGGATCACCGGCACCCTCGCCTCGAGCGCGAGCCTGGCCACGCCGGTCTTGCCGCGGAATAGGCGCCCGTCCGGAGTCCTGGTCCCCTCCGGGTAGATGCCGAGCAACTGGCCGTTGGCCAGCACCCGCAGTCCGGTCGCGAGCGCTCGCTCGCTGGCCTCGCCGCCTGACCTGTCTACCGGGATCTGCCCTACGCCGCTGAAGAACGCCCGGCTGAACAGGCCCTTGATGCCGCGGCCGGTGAAGTACTCGGACTTAGCCAGGAAAACGACCTTGCGCGGCAGCGGCAGCGGCGCGAAGAAGTGATCGGAGAAAGAGAGGTGGTTGCTGGCCAGGATCGCCGGGCCGGCACGCGGGACGTACTCCGTGCCCTCGGCCCACGGCCGGAAAAGGACCCGCAGGATCGGGGCGAGGACCGCCTTGACCACCCAGTAGAACATGCGTCACATGATTTCATGGCAAGCCCGCCGCGCGAACCACCTGTGGCAGGTCAACCTGCAGCTGGCAGGTCAACCTGCAGCTAGTCGGCCGACCCGGATACCGCCGCTGCGAAACATGATGCGACATGCGACGATTCGGGGATACCACGATTCGGGGATACCGCGACTCCGGGGATATGCAGAGCTCGTTGTCGGAGAGGACGCAGCATGCCAGTACTGCCGGGTGCGGAGGCATACGGCCACCAGGGCGGACCCACCGCCGTCCTGCTCTGTCACGGGTTCACGGGCTGCCCGCAGTCTCTGCGACCCTGGGCCGAGTACCTGGCCGACCAGGGGCTGACGGTCAGCCTGCCGAGGCTCCCCGGCCACGGCACCACCTGGCAGGAGATGGCACGCACCCGCTGGGAGGACTGGTATGCGGAGGTCGACCGCGCGTTCGGCGAGCTGCAGGGGTCGGCCGACGAGATCTTCGTGATGGGGCTGTCGGTGGGCGCCTGCCTCGCCCTGCGACTGGCCGAGTTGCACGGCGACGCGGTCAGCGGCCTCGTGCTCGTCAATCCGTCGGTGACGGCGGACACCAAGCTGTTCCTGCTCGCACCGGCGCTGAAGCTGCTCGTGCCGTCGCTCAAGGGCGTCGGCGGCGACATCAGGAAGGCCGGCGTCACCGAGCTTGCCTACGACCGCACGCCGACTAAGGCCGCGGCCACCCTGCCGGGCCTGTGGAAGGTCACGCAACGGAACCTGGACCGGGTCACCGCTCCCGTGCTTGTCTACCGCAGCACGGAGGACCATGTCGTCGGTCCCGCCGGCGTCGAGATCCTGCGCAAGGCGCTGCCCGCCGGCCGGCTGGAGGTCAGGCAGTGCACCGACAGCTACCACGTCGCGACGCTCGACCACGACGCGGCGGCCATCTTTGCCGGAAGCCTGGATTTCGTTCGTTCTCACAGCCATGCGGGAAAGGAATGACAGGATGGATGTCGGAGGGCATACACGGCACAGAAGGCCAGACACGATCCGGCGACGACGCGGGGGGCACCGTGGAGCGCGACACGAGTAGGGATCAGAGCGGCGATCAGGCCGCCTGGCGCGATCTGGTTGCCCGGCTTGAGCTGCCGTCAGCCATCGACCCGGCAGACGCCCCGTGGCCGGATCGCGAGAACCTCGCGGCCGCCCCCACCGCGTCGCAGGAGGCCAGCCCGCACGACACCGCGTCGCAGGAGGCCAGCCCGCACGACACCGCCTCGCAGGAGGCCAGCCCGCATGACACCGCGTCGCAGGAGGCCAGCTCGCGGGATGCCAACGACCCGCAGTCAGGCACCGGCCAGTCAGCACCGGCTGACCGCAGCCGGGTCATCAGGCCGGCCAGTTTCATGCGCTTCGCCGAGCCGGCCGGCGCCCAGCCGTCACCAGGAGCAGCGGAAGTCCCGCCCGGCTTGGACCGCGACCCGCTCCGCGGCCGGGCGGGCGGACGCCATACGGACGACGGCGGCCTCGACGAGCCGACGCATCCCGACCTCGGCTTCCTGGACTACGATGCGATCGACGACCACGACGCGGACGAGCGCTATGTCCCGCCGCAGTTGCCGCCGCAGCCGAAACTCGATCCGGTCGCCAGGAGCGCCTGGACCGCGCTCTTCGGCGGCCCCGGCTACCTGTTCGTCGCCACCACGCTGGCGTGGCAGGTCCCCGGCTGGGCCGGACTGGCGGCCACTATCGCCTTCATCGCCGGGTTCGTGATCCTGGTTTCCAGGCTCGGCGACGGCCCGTCCCGGCGTGACGGCCCGGACCAGGGCGCCGTCGTCTAGCCGCGAGGCACCCAGGCTAGGCCCGCGCCCGGCCAGGTCGGCGCCTGGCCAGGTCGGCCGCTCCGATCATCCCGGCTTCCGGGCCAAGTTCGGCGAGCACGACCGCGGCATGGGGCCGGTACTGACGGCCGGTGAGCCCGTTCTCGAAGGCCGCCCTGGTCTGCGCGAGCAGCAGGTCACCGGCCTCCGACACGCCGCCCCCGAGCACGAAGCAGCCAGGATCGAGTATCGCCGCCATGTCGGCCAGGCCCTCTCCGAGCCAGCGGCCGATGGTGTCGAAGCAGCGAAGCGCCGCGGCGTCCCCTTCCCGCGCGGCCGTAGTGACCTCAGGTCCGGTGATGCCCTCCGGCGTCCCGCCTGCGAGCTGCAGCAGCCGGACCGCCGCTCCTGGCGAACGCCTGGCAAAATCGCGGGCCTCGGCGACGAGCGCGCTGCCACTCGCGTACTGCTCCCAGCAGCCGCGGTTTCCGCAGCCGCACAGCCTGCCGTCGGGCACGACGCGGTAATGGCCAGGCTCGCCGGCCATGCCCCACCTGCCGCGGTAGAGCTCGCCGTCCAGCACGAGCCCCGCGCCGATCCCGGTGCCGATGGTGACCATCATCACGTGGTCTTGGCCACGCCCGGCGCCGAGCTTGGCCTCCGCCCACGCCGCCGCGTTGGCGTCGTTCTCCACGACCACGGGCCTGCCGGTGCGGTCCTCAACCTGCCGCGCCACCGGCTCGTTGCGCCAGGCAAGATTGGGGGCGAACACAACCGTCGAGCGACTCACGTCGATAAAGCCGGCCGCTCCGATGCCAACCGCCTTCACCTCGTACCTGGACAGGAGTTCCTTCACCGCGTCGCTGATCATCTCGATGGTGCGCGAGGCGTTCGCGGCCGGCGTCGGCCGCTTGACCATCTCGATGATTGAGCCCTTTTCGTCCACCACGCCCGCGGCGATCTTGGTACCGCCGACGTCAACCCCGATGGCCAGGCTCATTCTCAGGTTCTCTCACGTGGTCGTCGGGAGTCTCTGCGGCTGGCGGCTCGGTCGGCTGCTCCGGCCGGGACACGGCGGACTCGCCGGGCCGGTACGACAGGATCGAGTCAATGCCGGCCAGCGCGTCACTGACCGCCCCGGCGACGACGTCGGCCGCATCGGACAGCCGCGGCCCCCCATGGCCGTCGGTCCCCGCCCTGGCCTGCGAGATCCGCCGCGCCGCCCGGCAGACCGGGCACCACGCGCACTCGGGCGCCTCGTCGGCCGCGTGCGGCGGCTCGGTCGTCGCCGCGGCCCAGGTGTCACCTCGCCCGCTGTCCGACCCGCGCATTGCCTTCCTGACCTGACCGCCGAACTCGTCCCGCATGCTCTTCGCGCTGGTCTTGATCATCCAGCGCTGAATCTCGCTGGCCAGCCCGGCGGCTCGCTGCTCCCACGAGTCACCCGATGCCCGATCCTCGTCAGACGGCCCGGTCATCTGCCACCACCACTCTCGCCCACGGCCTGCTCCACCCGGCTCCGCAGCCCCTTCAGAGCCGTGTCGGTGATCGTCTTCTCGGCTCGCCGCTTCAGCAAGCCGATCATCGGTATCGCCAGGCCAACCGTGAGCTCGTAGGTCACCTTAGTCGCGGCGCCGGCCTCTTCCAGCAGGTATGCGCCCGACATCGCCGATATCGCGGTTCCGCGTTCGGCGAGCTCCCAGCGGACACCGTCGTCACCGTGCCAGGCATAGCCAAGGACGTAGCTGTCCTTGATCACTCCAGCGTCGATGCTGAACCGCACCCGCTCGGCCAGGCCGCCAGGCTCGGTCTGCAGCACCTCGGCGGCCCGCACGCCCGAGGCCCACTGCGGGTACGCGCCGAAGTCCGCGATTACCGCCATGATGACCGACCGCGGCGCCTCGATCGTCATGGTCGAGCTCGTCTTGTCGGCCATTCTCGGAGCGTACCCTGCCGCCCGGCCGCACGCTGCTGCCCGCACGCCCGCCGGCGCACCCCGCCGGGCCCGCCTACCACTCAAGCACGTACGGGATGCCGCTGGCCCGAAAGTGACCGACGTTCACGCACTGCGTGCTGCCGATGGTCAGCCGGTCCACCAGCGGCTGGTGGACGTGGCCGAACAGCAGGTAGCGCGGCTGGGTCCGGTGCACCGTGTCGAGCAGGGCCTGGCTGCCGCGTTCCATCCGCTGGGCGACGGTGTCGAAAAGCAGTTCTGGCACCTCGGGCGGGATATGGGCGCACAGGACGTCGACCGCGCCGACCGCCTCGACCTTGGCGGCGAACGCATCGTCGTCGAGCTCGTTAGGCGTCCGATACACGGAGCGGAGCCCGCCGCCGACGAACCCGAACGTCAGCCCCCCGATCTCGGCCCGGTCGCCGTCCAGCACCCGATGCCCGGCACGCACGTGGCCAGCCCACATCCGCGGGATGTCGACATTGCCGTAAGTGAGGTAGGCCGGCGTCGGCATGGCCTCGAACAGCTCGGCGTACTGCGCGGACACGGCCGCGTTGATCGTGGCGGCAGGCTCGCCGGGCAGCGTGGCCCACAGCCGCGACGACAGCGCCCGCGCCGCGTCGAACTGCTGCGCCGTGCGCAGGGCGATGAACTCCCGTGCCGCCTCGGCGCCGAACAGGTCGGCGAAGATCCCCTGCGAGTGGTCTGCGTAGTCGAGGAAGAGCAGCAGGTCACCGAGGCAGATCAGCGCGTCGGCACCGTCACCGGCCCGCCGCAGCGCATCGGACCTGCCGTGCACATCGCTGACCACATGGACCCGCATTTGACCAACAATAAGCAGATCATCAGGGCCGGACCAGGCGGGTCTGGTGGATCATGGCGGATGCGGGGCGGCGCCGGTCCGCGCCGCCCGACAGATCTACCAGACACGCCCACGGCCACCCGGGACAGGTCGTATCGGATACGCGCGATACCGTCCAGCCAGAACCGGGAATCACGAGGGTGACGACGGCGAGGAGGCCTCTTGCGCGCGTTCAACATTCCCGCCCTGGCCGATATCCCAGCCACGGCTACCCTCACCGACGCCGTCGCGGACCGCGCGAAGCGCGCGCCAGGCGCCGTCATCATGCGCAGCCGCGAGGCGGAGAACCAGTGGGCCGACGTGACCGCGCGCCAGTTCAGCGACGAGGTACGCGCGCTGGCGAAAGGCCTGATCGCGGCGGGCATCCAGGCCGGCGACCGGGTCGGGCTGATGTCGCGGACCAGCTACGAGTGGACGCTCATCGACTACGCGCTCTGGGCAGCGGGCGCGGTTACCGTCCCGGTCTACGAGACCTCGTCGGCCGACCAGGTCCTGTGGATGCTCTCGGACTCGGGCGCGCGGGGCGTCTTCGCCGAGACCGACGCCCATGCCGCGACGATCACCGGCGTCAGGGGCGAACTGCCGGACCTGGAGAACATCTGGCTGATCGACACGATCGGGGTGGTGACGGCCGGCGGTTCCGGCGTCCCCGACGACGACCTCGACCAGCGGATGGCGGCCAGAACTGCCGATGACCTCGCCACGATCATCTACACCTCCGGCACCACGGGGCGGCCGAAGGGCTGCGAGCTGACCCACCGCAACCTGCTCTCTGGCGGCCGAAACGCGGTCGAGGGCGCGCTGCACGAGCTGTTCAGCATCGAGGGGTCGTCGACCCTGCTGTTCCTTCCGCTGGCGCACTCGTTCGCCAGGATCATCCAGGTCGCCTGCATCGAGGGCGGCGCGGTCCTCGAGCACTGGCCGGACGCATCGACGCTGGCACGCGGCCTGCCCGAGGTCAGGCCGGTGTTCTTGCTGGCGGTGCCGCGGGTCTTCGAGAAGGTGTACAACTCCGCCCAGCAGCAGGCCTCGGCGAGCGGGGTGAAGAGCAAGATCTTCCGCGCGGCCGCAGAGACCGCGATCGCCTGCAGCCGGGCCGCCGCGGTGCCCGGCTCGGCGGCCGGCCGCGGCGTCAGCGCGGGCCAGCGGCTGCGGCACGCGATATTCGATCGCCTGGTGTACGGCAAGCTCAGGGCCGCCGTCGGCGGCCGGGTCCAGTACGCGGTGTCCGGCGGGGCACCGCTCGGGGAGCGGCTCGGGCACTTCTTCCGCGGCGCCGGCATCACCGTGCTCGAGGGTTACGGCCTGACCGAGACCTCCGCGGCCGCCGTCGTGAACCGGCCGGGCCGCAACAAGATCGGCACCGTCGGCCTGCCGATCCCCGGCACCACCGTACGGATCGCCGACGACGGCGAGATCCTGATCGGCGGCCCGGTGGTCTTCCGCGGCTACTGGCGCAACCCGCAGGCCACCGCCGAGGCGCTCGACGCAGACGGCTTCTTGCACACCGGCGACATCGGCTCGCTCGATGAGGAGGGGTTCCTTGCCGTGACCGGCCGCAAGAAGGAACTGATCGTCACGGCGGGCGGCAAGAACGTCGCTCCCGCGGTGCTCGAAGACCGGCTCAGGGCTCATCCGCTGATCAGCCAGTGCATGGTCGTCGGCGACAACCGCCCGTTCATCGCCTGCCTGCTCACCCTGGACCCGGACGCGTTCGACTTCTGGAAGCAGCAGCACGGCAAGCCGGCCGGCGCCACGGTGGCCGACCTGGCAACCTATGCCGGGCTGATCTCCGAGCTCCAGGCCGCGGTCGACGACGCCAACAAGGCCGTCTCGCGAGCCGAGTCGATCCGCAAGTTCCGGATCCTCGACTCCGACTTCACCGAATCCAGCGGGCATCTGACCCCGTCGCTGAAGGTCAAGCGGAGCGTCGTCAGCAAGGACTATGCCAGGGAAATCGAGAAGCTGTACGCCTGAGTCAGCCAGGGTCTCAGCCTGCCAGGATCTCGGCCAGCCGCCCGGCCACGATGTCCCAGCGCCATTCCCTGTCCACCCAGGCCACGCCCTTCTCCCCCATCGTCACCACGCCGTCCCGGTCACGCAGCAGCCGGACCAGCCGCTCGGTCAGCGCCGCCTCGTCCCGGCCGCCGACGACGTAGCCGGTCTCGCCAGGCAGGATCGCGTCGGGCGCGCCGCCAGAGTCGCCGCCGATGACAGGCAGGCCCGTGGCCGACGCCTCCAGGTAGACGATGCCGAGGCCCTCCACATCAAGGCCGGCCCGCCTGGTGCGGCACGGCATCGCGAAGACGGTGCCCGCGTCGTAGTACGCGGGCAGCTCCTCCCACGGCACCGGCCCGGCGAAGATCACCGACTCCGTCAGCCGCTCGCGCCGGACGAGCCTGCGTAGCCTTCCCGCGTACGGGCCATCACCGACCAGCAGCAGCACCGGCTCGCCCGCCCCGGCGCCGGAGTCCTGCCCCGCCCCTGGCCGCCTCCGCTCCAGCCGCTCCGCCTGCGGTCGCTCGTCCTGCCCGCCGCGCAGCCCGGCGAGCACCTGCGGCCAGACGCTGATCAGCGTGTCCTGGCCCTTCCGCGGCACCATCCGCGAGACGCACAGGACCACCGGCGCCTGTGGCGCGATGCCGAGCCTCGCCCTGATCGCGGCCCCGCCGGCGCCGGGCCGGAACGACTCGTTGTCCACGCCGGGGGCCAGCCGGACCATCCGATTGGCCGCCGCGGGAGTCAGCCCCTTGGCCAGCCGGATCCTCACGTACTCCCCCAGATAAGTCAGCACGTCAACGTGCTCGCCTATTCTCCGCAACAAAGCCCTCGCGCCGGGCAGCGCGGCCCAGCCGGCCTCGTGCCCGTGGGTCAGCGCGACGATCCGGCGGGCACCTGCCCGGCGCAGGGCGGGCGCGAGCAGCCCGAGCGGCGCCGCGGCGCCGAACAGCACGCTGTCGCAGCCGTGCTCGGTCAGGATCGCCGTGGCCCGCCTGGCCACGGACGGCAGCGGGAGCATCAGCGACGTCGGGTGCCTGACCACCTCGAACGGCTGCCTGGCGTCGAACTCGGCCGCTCCCGGCCAGGCCGGCGCGTACACGACGACCCGCCCGGGCGGCAGCCGCGTCGCGAGCGCATGCACGAACGACTGGATGCCGCCGCTGCGCGGCGGGAAGTCGTTGGTGACGATCAGGACCTTGGGCATATCGATGGTTACCTTACCGACCGGTGTCAGCGACGCAGCTCGAGCTCCCAGCCGGGGACGAACCCGGCGGTCGCGGTGACAGGTCGGCCGCGCTATGAGCCCAGGCAACGTCCGGCTTCGCGCGCGGCAGCCAGCAGCGGCCCGGCCTCGGTCATGTCCGCGATCACGGCCTCGGCCACCGTCCTGCCGTCGGCGCTCACGCTGAAGACGATGTCAGCACACGACGTGTCGGCAGCCTTTCTTCACCACGGCCGCCGACCGCGACCCGCCTGCCCGGCTACGGTCGGACCGCGCCATCCAGTTCGGACAGATACCAGCCGGAGAGCGCCACCTTCTCGACGTCCTTGCCGGGCAGCGGCGCGTCGATCACATACCCGCCGCCGACATAGATCCCGACGTGCGAGTTGCCCGAGAAACCGAGGATGTCGCCCGCCTCCAGGTATCTCGTCGTGAACGCGCCAGAAGAGGTGTGCAGCGGCACCGCGGGCAGCGAGCCCATCTGGTCGTAGCTGACCCTCGGGATGGAGATCCCCGCGTACGCCCACGCCGAACTCGTCAGGCCTGAGCAGTCGAACCCGGAGCTGCACGGTCCCGTGCCGCCGAAGACGTACGGGCAGCCAAGCTGGTCGTACGCGAAGGCAACGGCCTTCCCGGCCTGCGTGGAGGTGGGCCCGTTGTACTGGCCGCCGCCTCCGCCGCCTCCGCCGCCCGGTCCCGTGCCCGTCTGCTGCGGGGGCGTCAGCTGGGCGAGCAGCGCCTCCTGCTGCTGCTTCAGCTTGTTGAGCACGGCGATCCGCTTGCCTAGCGAGTGCTTCAGGTGCAAGATCCCCGCCTTGGCCCGGCTCGCGGCCTGCTGGGCGTCAAGTAGCTGCCGGCTGGCGGCCCGGTAATGGTCGATCTGGGAGCTATTGGCGATCGACAGCTCGGTCAGGATCGAGGACTGGTCGAGCACCTGCTGTGGCGACGCTGAGGTCAGCAGCTCCACCGCCGAGTTCGCGCCGCCCTGCTCGTAGGCGACGGCGGCGAGCTTGCCGAGCTGGCGCCGCGTCACGTCGAAGTTCTTGCGGTACCTCGTCGTCTCCTTGTTCAGCACCTTGAGCCGCTGGCTGGCCACCGACAGCTGCTGCAGCACCTGGTCGTACTGCTGCCCGAGACGGCTTGACTTGGCATTCAGGTGGGTGAGCCTGGTCTTGACCTGCGTCACGGTCGGCTGCGGCAGCGCGGCCGCCGACCCATCGATGCCGACGACGGCACCGGCCGTGGCGACGCCGACGGCGATCAGCCAGCCGCGCCGCAGCCGGGTCGCGGCGCCGGCGGCCGGCCGGCCGCTGGCTACCCCGCCTGCCCCGTGCTCGCGGACCGCCAGTTGCTCGCTGGCGGCATCTCCGGCACCGGTGCGATTGCGACGACTAACGACCTTGCGAACTGCCAGCGGCATACGCACGCGTGAGCCACGCTCCTTCTTGGACCGTTCGCCTGCCGAGTCGGCAGATGGGCACGGGCTGCGACAACTGCCCGCCGGCGCTGGCCGCAAGCCAGGCCGATGCGCCTCAGGGTTCGCTCGCCTCAGCCACAGCGGCTTCGCTGGCTACAGCCCAGGGCGTCCCGGTCCGCCATCCGGCCTCGCGACCGGGATCAGAACTCGGTAGCGGCCTCTCGCCGCCGCTCTCGACGCGGCTGCCAAGCGATCGGCTTGCTCAGCCACACTAGTGAGAGCCGGTAGCGCATTCAACCACTTCGCCCAGTCTGGCATCACTTTTGCTGCTGGCCCACATGGCTCCCAGCGCCGGCCGCCAGCCCGCCAGCCCCCCGGCGTGGCGCCTGCCTGCTCCAGGCCGGTGTCAGTACCTGGCCATAGCGTGGGCTTGTGAGCGCACCGGTAATGTCGCGGCCGCCGGCCGCCGAGCGCCAGGGCGCCGGCCAGCACGACGTCGGCTCGGTCGCCAGCGAGCCGCTGCACGGCCGCCTGCCGCCCGGGCTTTTGCCGGCCGCACCGTTCCTGCCCGCTGGCGACCTGGTCGTGGTGGACGTCGAGACGACCGGCTGGCTGGCGGACGCGGCGAGCATCACCGAGATCGGAGCGGTCAGGCTCAGTCCTCGCCAGCCGGTGGCCGAGTTCTCTGCTCTGGTCAATCCCAGCGTGCCGATCCCGCCCGATATCACCGCGCTCACCGGAATCTCCGACGCGATGGTCAGCGGCGCGCCGCCGATCGCCTGCGTGCTTCCCGCGTTCCTCAGCTTCGCCAGCGGCGCCGTGATGGTCGCGCATAACGCGCCGTTCGACGTGGGCTTCCTGACAGCGGCCTGTCGCGACTGCGGCATTGACTGGCCGCCGCGCGCGGTCATCGACACGGCGGTGCTCTCGCGGATGCTGCTGGGCCCCGAGGAGGTCACCGATCACAAGCTGGCGACGCTCTCGGGTCACTTCGGCGCGCGGACCGGGCCGTGCCACCGGGCCCTGGCCGATGCCAGGGCGACCGCGGCGGTGCTGGCGGGCCTGCTCGGGCTGCTCGCGCGGGGCCCGCGGCCCGCGCCGGGACCGCCGGTCTACCGGCCGCCGGCGCCCCCTAGCGAGGTGCCGGCGGCGCACGGACCCGGGCCGAGCCGCTACGATGTCGCCGCAGCCGGGGCGCGGGCTCCAAGGGCAGGGGAGGCGGCTATGGTCACCGCGATAGTCCTGATCAAGACCGATGTCGCGAGCATTCCTGAAACGGCGCAGGCCATCGCTCAGATCAAGCAGGTCAGCGAGGTCTACTCGGTGACCGGCGAGTTCGACCTGGTCGCCATGGTCCGGGTGCGGAGCCACGACGAACTCGGCGACGTCATTCCAGGGACGCTGAACAGGGTCCCGGGCGTGACGCACACCGAGACGCACATCGCGTTCCGCACGTACTCCCGGCACGACCTGGACGCCGCGTTCTCGCTCGGCTACCCCGAGCCGGCCTGAGCGACACGCCGGCCGGAGGACCGAGCCGGCCCGAGCGCCGTCGGCCCCGCGGCGCCGGGACCTAGCCCAAGCCGGGCTCGGCTAAGCTCGCCAGCCGCCTGCTTGCGCGCACCCACCGGTCGAGCAGGTTCGCCGCCGCGCCGGAGTCGACGGCGGCGGTCGCCCTGGCGTAACCGCCGGCGAGTGCCTGCGCCAGCCGCGCCGGCTCGACCGCCCCGGCCTCGGCAACCAGCGCGGCGGCGGCGTTCAGCAGAACCGTCTCCCGCACCGCGCCTGGTTCGCCCGCCAGCACGGCAACCGCGACGGCGGCGTTCTGCGCCGGATCGCCGCCGCGCAGGTCACCGGGCTCGCAGCGGGGAATGCCGATCTCCGCGGGGTCGAACCGGGTGTCGTAGACCTGCCCGTCGCGCACCACCCAGACGGCAGACGGCGCGGTCGTCGTCAGCTCGTCGAGCCCGTCGTCGCCGTGGAAGACCAGGGCCGAGCAGCCTCGTGCCGCCAGCACGCCGGCCAGCACGGGGCCCATGCGCGGGTCGGCGACGCCGACCGCTTGCGCCTGCGGCCCGGCCGGGTTCGCGACCGGGCCGAGGAAGTTGAACACTGTCGGCACCCCGAGCTCACGGCGGGGCGCTGCCGTGTGCCGCAGCGCGGGGTGGTACAGCGGCGCGAACAGGAAGACCACGCCGGTCTCCTGGGCCAGCTTCTCCGTCGCCGCCGGCGGCAGGTCGATCACCACGCCGAGCGCCTCGAGCACGTCGGCCGCGCCACACGCGGACGACGCCGCGCGGTTGCCGTGCTTGACGATCCGCGCGCCGGCGGCGGCCGCCACGATCGCCCCCATCGTCGAGATGTTCACCGTGCGGGCCCGGTCGCCGCCGGTGCCGACGAGATCGGTCAGCCGGCCAGGGATGCTGAGCGGCGCGGCGAGGCGGAGCATCGCCGACGCCAGCCCGTCGACCTCCTGCGGCGTCTCGCCCTTCATCCGCAGCGCCACGCCGAAGCCCGCGATCTGGGCCGGCGTCGCCGCGCCCTCCATGATCTCGCCCATCGCCCAGGCGGTCGCCTCGGCGGTCAGCGACTCACCCTTGACTAGCTGGCCGAGCAGCGCAGGCCAGGAATTAGCAGTGTCCATCGCGCTTCCTCGGGTTCGGATCGCGGGTGCAGCAGGGTTGTCGTGCGTGCGCCGTCACCGTTCTGGCCCGTCCCTGGTCAGGCCGGCGCCGCGGCGGTTTCGGCCGCGCGCTGGCGCATCAGGCCCGCCAGCGCGCCCGCCAGCGCCGCCGGGTCGATCGGATGGCTCACCACCGCGTCGGCGCGCGACCAGGTGGCCAGCCAGCCGTCGTCGGCCCGGCCGATGATGAGCAGCACGGGCGGGCAGTCGAATACCTCGTCCTTGGCCTGCCGGCACACGCCCATGCCGCCGGCCGGCTGGGCCTCGCCGTCGAGCACCATGACGTCGGCGCCGCCGGCGTCGAGCAGCCGGACCAGCGCCGGATGGGTGGCCACCTCGATCACCTCGGCCGCCGGCACGTCGGGCGCGGGGCGCCGGCCGATGGCCAGCCGAACGCGGGCCCTGGTGTCCGCGTCATGGCTATACACGACAACTTTCATAACTGGATGCTACCGACCTAGGGGGTCGCGGCGCGTTCCCCTACCGGGTGTCGTAATAATGGGCGCGTGACGACAGCATCAGACGCGCCGGTGATGCCGCGTACCCCCGCCAGCCGGCCCAACCTGGTCAGCGTCGGGACGATCGTGTGGTTGTCTTCCGAACTGATGTTCTTCGCGGCCCTGTTCGCGATGTACTTCACGATCAAGTCGGTGGACACCGGTCTGGGCCAGCCCTGGCCGCAGGCGACCCTCGACTACCCGCTCGCCACCGCCAACACTCTGGTGCTGATTGGGTCGAGCATTACCTGCCAGCTCGGCGTGTTCGCCGTCGAGCGCGGCCAGATCTCCCGGCAGGGATCGATCTTCGACGTCCGCCGCTGGGGTCTGCGCGAGTGGTACGTGCTGTCGTTCATCATGGGCCTGTACTTCGTGCTCGGCCAGGGATACGAGTACCTGGACCTGATCTTCAAGCAGCACCTGACGCTGGCCTCGAGCAACTACGGCTCGGTGTTCTTCCTCACGACCGGCTTCCACGGCCTGCACGTCAGCGGTGGGCTGGTCGCGTTCCTCTTCCTGCTCGGGCGCACCTACGCCGCCAGGCGGTTCACCCTTGAGCAGCAGACCAGCGCGATCGTGGTGTCGTACTACTGGCACTTCGTCGACGTCGTCTGGATCGGGCTGTTCACCACCATCTACCTACTGCCGCTGACCGGGAAATAGGGGTAGCAGTGAGAGCGATCACCGCCCGGCGCCGGCACCCAGCCGCTGGCTACGCCGTCGTCCTGCTCGGCCTGCTGCTGGCGGGCGTGAGCTACGCCGCCGTTACCGGCGTCGGCGCCGCCTCGGCCGCCTCGCACGCCGTCGCCGGGCAGGCGCAGGTCGCCGAGGGCCGGGCCATCTTCCTGCAAGCGTGCGTGTCCTGCCACGGCCAGTTCGCCCAGGGCGTGCCCGGCGTTGGTCCGAGCCTCATCGGGGTCGGCGCGGCGGCGGTCGACTTCCAGGTCAGCACGGGCCGGATGCCCGCGAAGGAGCCGGTCGCCGAGCAGCCGCGCAAGCCGGTGAGCTTCACGCCGCAAAAGATTCACGCCCTGGCCGCCTACATTGCCTCACTGGGCGGCGGACCGACGATCCCCACCAGCGCCGACGTCAGCCAGGCCGGCGCCAAGCCGGGGATTGGCCAGCAGCTGTTCGTGGCCGACTGCGCGCAGTGCCACAACTTCGTCGGTGCCGGCGGTGCGCTGACCTACGGCAAGTACGCGCCCCCGCTCACCAGTTCCACGCCGAGGCAGATCTTCGAGGCCATGCTCACCGGCCCCGAGGCGATGCCGCTCTTCAACGACACCACGATCACCCCGCAGCAAAAGCGCGACATCATCGCGTACATCGCCCAGACCCGGACCGAGCCCAACCCCGGCGGGTTCAGCCTGGGCCGGGTCGGGCCGGTCACCGAGGGGCTCGTCGCCTTCCTCGGGCTCCTGCTGTTCATGGTGCTCGCGGCGCTGTGGATCACTGCGAAGCACGGGAAGGCCCATGACTGACTCGACCGCCGGGCAGCAGCCAGGCGACAACCAGCCGGCCGGCGACCTGTTCGCCGATCTGGAAGCCCGCGGTCCGGCCCGTGACGCGCCGGCCGGGCCGCGGCACCGCGTGATCGGCACGCCCCCTCCGGCCGAGGCCAGGTCGATGCTCGGCACGCCGGCGCCGGGAACCGCGGGCGGCCCGCCGCCGCCGCGCCAGCGCGAGCTGCCCGCCGAACCGGCCGACATGACTGCCGCCAGGCGCGCCGAGCGCGTGGTGGTGGCGTGCTTCCTGATCGCGACCCTGGCCGGCCTCGGCTTCATCGCCGCCTACCTGATCTTCCCCGTGCACTCGGTCACCCGCGTGCTGTACTCGAACCTGGCGCTCGGCGCCACGATGGCGCTGGCGTTCCTCGCCCTGGGCGCGGGGGCCGTCTTCTGGGTGCGCCGGCTGATGCCGTGGGTGGAGCTGACCGAGGCCCGCAAGCCGCTCAGGTCGAGCCCGCAGGACCGGGCCGCGTTCGCCGAGACCTTCGAGGAGGGCGCCGAGGCGAGCCAGTTCGTCAAGCGCCCGATGCTGCGGCGCTCGCTGATCGCCGCGACGGTCCCGGTGGCGCTGGCGCCGATCCTCCTGCTCCGCGACATGGGGCCGCTCCCGCGCAAGAGCCTGGACCACACGGTCTGGCGGCCCGGCATGCGGTTGCTCAACTACGGCGCCAACACGCCGATCAGGCCCGGCGACTTCAGCTCGCCAGGCGGCATGATCACGGTGGTCCCCGACGGGTTCCAGGACGACTTCAACGCCCTGGCCAAGGCCGCGGCCATCATCATCAAGTTCGCGCCGGGGCAGATCGAGTTCACGGCGAAGCAGAGTCCGGTGCCCGGCAAGGTCGTCGAGAACTGGACCGTCGACAACATCGTGGCGTACTCGAAGATATGCACGCACGTCGGCTGCCCGGCGGCGCTGTACGAGCAGACGACGCACCACATACTCTGCCCGTGTCACCAGTCCACGTTCGACGCGCCTCGCGGCGCGCAGGTGATCTTCGGTCCTGCGACCCGCGCGCTGCCGCAGCTTCCGATGGCCACCGACGCCGAGGGTTACCTGGTGGCCAGGCACGACTTCACCGAGCCGGTGGGCCCGAGTTACTGGGAGCGGGGGCCGTCAGCATGAGCATCGACAAGGCACTGTCCGGCACCGGCGGCTGGCTGGACGACAGGTTCCGCGGCGCCAAGGGGTTCAGGACCGCTTTCCGCAAGATCTTCCCCGACCACTGGACGTTCCTGCTCGGCGAGATCGCCCTGTACTCGTTCGTCATCCTGCTGCTGACGGGCACCTTCCTGGCGCTGTTCTTCAAGCCGAGCATGACCGACGTCGTCTACCACGGCACCTACGTCAAGCTCGACGGCGTGCACATGAGCGAGGCCTACGCATCGACGCTGCGGATCAGCTTCGATGTCAGGGGCGGCCTGCTGATGAGGCAGATCCACCACTGGGCAGCCGACCTGTTCGTGGCCGCGATCCTCGCGCACATGCTGCGGATCTTCTTCACCGGCGCCTACCGCAAGCCGCGCGAGGTCAACTGGCTGATCGGCATCGTGATGTTCACCCTCGCGCTGCTCGAGGGCCTGTTCGGCTACTCGCTCCCCGACGACCTGCTGTCCGGGGCCGGCCTGCGGATCACCCAGGGAGTGCTCCAGTCGATCCCCGTCGTCGGCACCTACCTGTCGTTCTTCCTGTTCGGCGGCCAGTACCCCGGGCACTCCATCATCCCGCGGATGTACATCCTGCACGTGCTTCTGATTCCCGGCCTGTTCCTCGCGCTGATCGGCGCGCACCTGTTCATCATGTGGCATCAGAAGCACACCCAGATGCCCGGCAAGGGCCGGACGAACACGAACGTCGTCGGCGCGCCGATGTACCCGTACTTCATGGCCAAGACCGGGGCGTTCTTCTTCTTCGTCTTCGCCGCCGTGGCGCTGGCGGGCACCTTCGCCCAGATCAACCCGATCTGGATCTACGGCCCGTACAACCCGCTGGCCATCTCGGCGGGCTCGCAGCCGGACTTCTACATGGGCTTCCTCGAGGGCTCGCTGCGGATGATGCCGGCCTGGCAGTGGGTAATCTTCGGGCACACGTTCGCGTTCAATGTGTTCATCCCCGCGCTCTTGCCGCTTGGCGTCATCCTGACCGGCGCCGCATTCTGGCCGTTCCTCGAGCAGTGGATCACCGGCGACAAACGCGAGCACCACGTGAACGACCGGCCGAGGAACGCTCCGACCAGGACGGCCCTGGGTATGGCCTCCGTTGCGTTCTACGGCGTCCTCTGGGCGGAAGGCGCCAACGACGTGATCGCCCAGCACTTCGATATCTCGCTGTACACCGTCACCGAGATCGCGCGGGTCACTGTCTTCGCCGTCCCGATCCTGGCCTACATCATCACCAAGCGGATCTGCCTCGGCCTGCAGCGCAAGGACCTGCACCTGCTTGAGCACGGCGTGGAGACCGGGATCATCAGGCAGCTGCCGAGCGGTGAGTTCATCGAGGAGACCAGGCCGGTATCCGATGAGGAGCTGGCCAAGCTGGCCAGGCCGGAGCCGCTGCCGCTGCCCGCGGGCCGTGGCGAGGGCACCGAGGACGTCCCGCCTCCCGGGATGCGCGGCGGCGTCGGCCGCGCCAAGGCCAGGATGAACAAGGTCCTCGCCGAGAGCGTCCCGATGAACGGCCACGGCGACGGGCACGGACCCGACGGGCACGGTGCCGACGGCGAGCCGACGCACGCGGCCATCGGATCTCCGGAGCACGAGGCAGCCGACACCGCGGGCGGCTCAGACCGGGACGGGTAGTCCGAAGCCGACCCGGTACGCGGTCGACGGGCCGATGGCCTGCGGCCTCCGGGCTGACCTGGTGCCGGCACCGGCTCCCTTCTGGCAGGCAGAAGGCGCCGGGGTGTCGGAGCGATCGCCGTCCGCGGCTTACTCTCGGACCGGATCGGCGCCCGTCCTGAGCGGCTCGGGGATCCGCATGCCGAGGTCGGTGCCCCAGGTGTTGCGGTAGGCGACCTCAAGATCGAGCCGCCGCCCGGGTCGTTCCGAGCGAAGGCCATCAGGAACAGCGGCACGTGCTCGAACCGGTCGGCCAGGTGCTGTGCGGAGGCCTGCACGCGCAGCAGGGACGCGCTGGCGGGGCCGCCGGGGTTTGCTCGGGCCCGCTCGAGCCGGTCCCGGTAGGCGGTGTCCCACGGCATCGCCATGCAGACCCGGTACAACGGGCCAAGCTGCGCCTTCACCGCCGGGTCATCGACCGGCGCTGGGGTGGGGTCTCCTGCCCGGCGATGCGCGCTAGTGCGCGAAGTGGCCGCGGTAGTACTCGAAGACGAAGCCGATCACCGACAGCAGCAGGGCCAGGGCGCCGATCAGGAACATCCACCAGCCGATCGCCACGCCCAGGGCGGCGGTCGCCGCGGCCAGGCCGACGAACAGCGGCCACCAGCTGTGCGGGCTGAAGAAGCCCAGCTCGCCGGTCCCCTGCTCGATCTCGCCCGCGTTGTCGTCCTCCGGCCGCAGCGGCAGCCGCCTGCCGGTGAACAGGACGTAGAACCCGGTCAGGAAGGCCAGGCCGACCGCGAGGGCCAGCGCGGTGCCGCCCGTGGGGTCGTGCGCCAGCTCCCAGTAGAAGATGTCGGCGACGCCGAAGAAGATGGCGCAGCCGAGGAAGAGCCAGCCCTCGACCCTCATGCCGTTACCCCTGCCCTAGTCAGCCCGGCCGCGTGCATCACCGACTCGCCTCGATCGCCTGCCGCTCGGCCGGGTCGCGGCCAGCCCTGATGTGCGGATGGTGCAGGTCGAAGGCGGGCCGCTCGGACCTGATCCGCGGGATCGAGGTGAAGTTGTGCCTCGGCGGCGGGCAGGACGTCGCCCACTCCAGCGAGTTGCTGAATCCCCACGGGTCGTCCTCGACGACACGCTCTCCGTGCTTCCAGGTCTTGTACACGTTGTAGAAGAAGAACAGGTTGGACACGCCGAGTATGAACGCGCCGACGGTCGAGACCTGGTTCAGCGTTGTGGCCAGATGAGGCAGCAGCGGGTAGTTGGCCGTGCGCCTGGGCTGGCCGATCACGCCGAGCCAGTGCTGGACGAGGAAGGTCGTGTTGAACCCGATGAACACGAACCAGAAGTGCCACTTGCCGAGGGTTTCGTCGAGCATCTTGCCGGTCCATTTCGGCCACCAGAAGTAGAAGCCGCCGAACATGCAGAACACGACCGTGCCGAACAGCACGTAGTGGAAGTGCGCGACGACGAAGTACGAGTCGCTGACCGCGAAGTCCAGCGGCGGTGACGCCAGGATCACCCCGGTCAGGCCGCCGAACAGGAAGACGACCAGGAAGCCGAGTATGAACAGCATCGGCGTCTCGAAGGTGAGCTGGCCGCGCCAGATCGTGCCGAGCCAGTTGAAGAACTTCACCCCGGTCGGGACCGCGATCAGGTAGGTCATGAACGAGAAGAACGGCAGCAGGACCGCGCCGGTGGTGAACATGTGGTGCGCCCACACGGTCATCGACAGGCCCGCGATCGAGATCGTGGCGGCCACCAGGCCCTTGTAGCCGAACAGCGGCTTGCGGCTGAAGACCGGCAGCACCTCGGTGGCGATGCCGAAGAACGGCAGGGCCACGATATAGACCTCGGGATGGCCGAAGAACCAGAACAGGTGCTGCCAGAGAACAGCGCCGCCGCTTTGGGCATCGAAGACCTGGGCGCCCAATTTGCGGTCGATCTCCAGCACCAGCAGCGCCGCGGCGAGCACGGGGAAGGCGAGCAGCACCAGGACTGAGGTGAGCAGGATGTTCCAGGTGAAGATCGGCATGCGGAACATGGTCATGCCGGGCGCCCGCATGCAGAAGATGGTCGTGACGAAGTTGACGCCGCTCAGGATGGTGCCGAGGCCGCTGAGCGTCAGTCCCATGATCCACATGTCCCCGCCGAGGCCTGGCGAGAACTGCGCGCTCGTCAGGGGCGAGTAGGCGTACCAGCCGAACGCGGCCGCGCCGCCCGGGGTCAGGAAGCTCAGCAGCAAGATCAGCCCGCCGAACACGAACATGTAGTAGCTGAGCAGGTTCAGCCGCGGGAACGCCACGTCGGGGGAACCGATCTGCAGCGGCATGATCTCGTTCGCGAAACCGACGAAGAGCGGCGTCGCGAACAGCAGCAGCATGATCGTGCCGTGCATGGTGAAGAGCTCGTTGTACTGCTGGTCCGAGACCAGGCTGAGGTTCGGCTCCAGCAGCTGGGTCCGCATGATCAGCGCCATCAGGCCGCCGGCCAGGAAGAATCCGAACGAGGTGATCAGGTACAGGTGGCCGATCACCTTGTGGTCGGTCGAGGAGAGCCAGTCGGCGAGTATCGACCCCCTGCGGTAGCTGGCCGGCCCGGCAGGCGCCGTCTGCTCGGATGTCTTGACCGCGGTCACTGAGCACCCCCAGAAGAAATCTGCTGCGCCTGCTGCGCGTGGATCCACTGCCGGAACTGAGCAGGCGTGACGATCTTGACCCTGAAGAGCATCCGGCTGTGGTACACGCCGCAGAGCTCGGAGCAGCGCCCGATGAAGGTGCCCGTCCTGGTCGTCGTGACCGTGAAGCGGTTCGCGTAACCGGGGATCACGTCCCTCTTGAACTCGAACGGCGCGATCCAGAAGGCGTGGACCACGTCGATGGAGGTGAGGTTGAACTGCACCGTCTCGTGGGCCGGGATGACGAGCAGCGGCAGGTGCGCCGAGCTCAGGCCGGGGCGCCACATGTCGCCGACCTCCGTCACGTGCCGGCCGGCCCCGGCCGGGTACTGCTGGTAAACGAACTGCCAGCTCCACTGCTCGCCGATCACCTTGATCTTGACGTCGGGGTTGTGCGGGTTCTTGCCGATGTAGTTCTCGTCCTTGGCCGTGAAGAAGAACAGCACGCCGACCATGATGAACGGCAGCACCGTGTACAGGATCTCGATCGGCAGGTTGTAGCGGACCTGGCGGGGAAGCTGGTCGCCGCGCTTGCGGTGGAACACGACCGCCCACAGGATTCCGCCCCACACGATGATCCCGACGCACCAGGCCGCGATCCAGGACCCCTGCCACATGGCCAGGATGACCTGGCCCTGCTTGGTCACCGGCACAAGCATGGCCTCCCGGGTGAAGGCGTTGGACTTGCAGCCTGTCGTGACCATCGCCAGCCCGAGCAGCATCGCGGCGCGCGGCACCCAGCGCCGTAGCCGGCCTGCGCTCCCCTCGTGACGTGAGGTACTGCGGATGGGACTCACAGATCGCCTTCCCAGCGGCCGTCTGCCGGCTCCCCGAGCCGGTCCGGGTGCCTGTCCTACAGGCTGTCGTGCAAACAGTACAACGCTCACGCCCCCGAATGCCCGGGACCCCCGCCAGATCGGGCCGCAGCCGGGGGGCGCACGAGATCGGCTGCCGACCGCCGTAGGGTCGGACTATGGCGTACTTCGATGCCGCGTCCGCCGAGCCGCTCTCGCCGGCGGCGCGGGAGGCGCTGCTCGCGGCGCTCGACGACGGCTGGGCCGATCCCGTCCGGCTGTACCGGGAAGGGCGCCGGGCCAGCCTGCTGCTCGACCAGGCGAGGGAGCGGGTGGCTGGCCTGCTGCGCTGCCGCGCCGACGAGCTCGCGTTCACCAGTTCAGGAACCCAGGCGGTGCACCTGGCGGTGCTCGGCGCCGTCGGGGCGCGCCAGTCCGCTAGCCGCGGGCCTGGGCACGTGGTGGTCAGCGCGGTCGAGCACTCCAGCGTGCTGAACGCCGCGGCCCAGGCCGAGCGGGCCGGCAGCCAGGTGACGATCGCCGGGGTCGGCGCGGACGGCCGGGTCGACGTCGCCGGGTTCACCGAGGCGATCCGGCGGGACCGTACCGTACTGGCCTGCCTGCAGTCGGCGAACCACGAGGTCGGGACCGTGCAGCCGGTGGACGAGATAGCCGCCGAGTGCAAGGCCGCCAGGGTGCCGCTGCTCGTCGACGCGGCGGCCTCGGTGGGCCGGGTGCCGCTGCCCGCCGGGTGGTCGATGCTCACGGCAAGCGGCCACAAGTGGGGCGGGCCGCCCGGCGTGGGGGTCGTGGTGATCCGCAAGTCGGTCCGCTGGCGGGCGCCGGTGCCGGCGGGCGGCAGGGAGGGGCACCGGGTTCCAGGCTTCCCCAACCTGCCCGCCATCGTCGCGGCCGCCGCGGCGCTCGAGGCCTTCGAGGCCGGACGCGACGAGGCGGATATCGCGCTCCGCCGGCTGACCGGCCTGATCAGGGACCGTATCCAGGCGGTCGTGCCGGACTGCGTCGTGCACGGCGACCGTGCGCACTCGCTTCCGCACATCGTCACCTTCTCCTGCCTGTACATCGACGGCGAGGCCCTTGTCATCGAGCTGGACAAGGCCGGGTTCTCGGTCTCCTCCGGCAGCGCCTGCGCGACCGACACGCAGCAGCCGAGTCACGTGCTCGCCGCGATGGGAGCGATCACCCACGGCAACGTCAGGGTCTCGCTGCCGCGCGGCGCGACCGAGGACTCGGTGACCGAGTTCGTCGCGCTGCTTCCCCAGATCGCCAGCCGGCTGCGTGGCACGGCCGGTCACGCGCGGAAGGCGGGGTAAGCGGGATAGCGTGTGCTGCTGTGAAGTTCCCCGATCGAGCCAGAACATCCAGAGGTGAGCAGTTGACCCCGACCTCGACCTCGCCGGCTGGCGACCTGCCGGGCGCCGGGCCGGCGCCCGCCCTGAGCATCGACGCGCTCGGCCGCAAGTGCCCGATCCCGATCATCATGCTGGCCGAGCGGATCGGCGAGGTCGCGGTGGGCCAGGTCGTCCAGGTGCTCGCCGACGACCCGGCCGCGAAGACCGACGTGCCTGCCTGGTGCGGCCTCAAGTCGCACGACTACGTCGGGTCGGCCGCGCTCGCCGGCGAGGCCGGCTGGGCGTTCCTGGTGCGGCGCAGCTACTGACGTAGCCGCTGTTATCGGTGTTGCCGGCGATGCGTTCCCCTACACTCGCTCTCGTGGATCAGCCGTGGACTGACTTGCCGCCGCCCGCGCGTCGCGGGCTTGCCGACAGCGGCCCGATCTTCACCGACCTTTCCGGCCAGCGCAGGCGGCTGATGAGGCTGCTGGGAGCGGCGGGCAGCATCTTCCTCCTCGGCGCCCTGATCCTGGCCGGCCTCGGCCTGTTCGGCGGTCCGGACAATCCGCTGAGCGTGTTCGGCGGCCCGCCGTCGCAGCAGGGTAACTCGGGCGCCGGGGGGCAGCCGGGCCGGTCAGGCCAGGGCGCCCCCGGCGGCTCCCCGGGGAGCCGGACCCCCTCCCCCGCGCCGCGCCCGTCCGGGTCAGGGTCGGCCAGCCCGTCCGCGCAGCCGACCAGCGTGAGCGCGTCCCCGGCACCGACCAACAGGGCGGGCAAGACACCGCCTGGCCAGACCAACTCGCCGAGCCCGCGCCCGCACCCCTCGCCGTCCTCGCATGGCCCGTAACGGGTCCGCCGAGCAAGGCACACACCGCGCGGCGCGCACGCCGCGCGGCCACTGGGCCTTCGTTGCGCTCGTCTTGATGGTTTTCGCCACAGCGCTCGTCGTCGAGGGCTACACGCACGGCGTGCTCGGCGAGTCGCCGCAGACCGCGAATCTGATCGGCGCGCAGGGGGCGCCGGGACCGACGTTCAGCGGTTCGGTCATCAACGCCACGGGCAGCCGCCCGTCCTCCTACTCGATGCCCGCCAAGACCGTGGCGCTGACCTTCGACGACGGGCCCGATCCGGTCTGGACGCCGAAGATACTCGCCGTCCTGCGGCGCTACCACGTGCCGGCGACCTTCTTCGTGGTCGGGGCGCACGTCGCCAGCAACCCGTCGATCGTGCGGGCCGAGGTGCGGGCGGGAGACGAGGTCGGCTCGCACACCTACACGTACGCGAACCTGGTGTCGGCGGGCTGGCGGCTGCCGCTCGAGCTGACGCTCACCCAGAACGCGCTCGCCGGCGCCGCCGGCATCCGGACCAGGCTGCTAAGGCCGCCGTACAGCAGCGAGCCGGATGCGATCACGGCCGCTGACTGGACGGCATACCGGCAGGCCGCGAAGTTCGGATACCTGATCGTCGTCGCCAGCAAGGACACGAAGGACTGGGCCAGGCCGAGCGTCCACACGATCGTCAGGAACGCGATCCCGAGCCACGGTCACGGCGCCGTCATCGTGCTGCACGACTCGGACGGCAACCGCGGCCGGACCGTGCGCGCGCTGCCGCGGATCATCGACAGGCTCAGGGCCCGCGGCTACCGCTTCGTCACGGTCACCAACGGGCTGCGGCGCTACCACGTGCCGGCCGCCGACGTGCGGGCCACGCTGGAGCAGCGCCTGATCGGCACCGCGCTCGTGCTCAGCCAGCAGGCCGCGGACCACACGATCGCCGCGCTCGCCGCCAGCCTGGTGGCCGCCAGCGTGCTGATGGTCCTCCGCATCCTGGCGCTCGTGGTCTTCGCCCGCAGGCACCGGCGCCGCGCCAGGCCAGCCGGGCGCGTCCCGCGGGGCTGGCGGCCGCCCGGCATCTCGGTCGTGATCCCCGCGTACAACGAGGCGGCGGGGATCGCCGCGACCGTGCGGTCGATGGTGCGCAGTTACTACCCCGGGCCGCTCGAGGTGATCGTCGTCGACGACGGCTCCACCGACGACACCGCGGCGATCGTCCGCAGCCTGCGGCTGCCGGGTGTCCACCTCGTCAGGCAGCGCAACGCGGGCAAGCCGGCGGCGCTGAACCGCGGGATTGCCGAGGCCATGTTCGACATCCTCGTCCTGGTCGACGGCGACACGATCTTCGCGCCCGACGCGCCCAGCCGGCTCGCGCTGCGGATGCGCGACCCCGGCGTCGGGGCGGTCAGCGGCAACACCAAGGTGGCCAACCGGAGCGGCCTGCTCGGCCGCTGGCAGCACCTCGAGTACGTGATGGGGTTCAACCTGGAACGCCGCATGTTCGACACTCTCGGCACGATCCCCACCGTTCCGGGCGCGATCGGGGCCTTCAGGCGGATCACGCTCGACGACGTGGGCGGCGTCAGCGCCGGAACGCTGGCCGAGGACACGGACTTGACGATGGCGATCTGCCGCTCAGGCTGGCGCGTCGTCTACGAGCCGCGGGCGCTGGCCTGGACCGAGGCACCCGGCTCGCTGCGCCAGCTCTGGCGACAGCGGTACCGCTGGTGCTACGGCACCATGCAGTCGATGTGGAAGCACAAGCGGTCCGTCGTCGAGCGCGGCGCTTCCGGCCGGTTCGGCCGAAGGTGCCTGATCTACCTGACGTTCTACCAGATCGTGCTCCCGCTGGTCGCGCCCGTCGTGGACCTGGCGGCGATCTACGGCCTGATCTTCCTCAACCCGGCCAGCGTCGTCGGCTTCTGGCTCGGATTCAACGCGCTCCAGATGCTCGCGTGCGGTTACGCGCTGAAGATCGACCGGGAGCGGCTGCGTACGCTCTGGGCGCTGCCGCTGCAGCAGGTGGTCTACCGGCAGCTCATGTACCTGGTCACGATCCAGTCGGTGATGACCGCGCTGCTCGGCACCCGGCAACGCTGGCAGGTCATCACCAGGACCGGGGTGTTCCGCGGCGAAACCGGCCGCCGGGCAGGCGGGGCAGGCGGGGCCCGTCCCGAGCCGAGGCTGGCTAGATGAAGTTCCCGGCGATCTCGGCGGCGGCCTGCTGCCCGTAGGCGGCGGCGAACCGGCTCGCCAGGGGCTCTGGCTCGAGCACGTACTCCTGCGTGCCGGTGGTCTCGAGCGCGTGCACCGCGACGATGTTGCCGAGCTGCGCGGCCCGCTCGAGGCTCAGGCCCCACGAGACCGCCGCGAGGAACCCGGCCCGGAACGCGTCCCCGGCCCCGGTCGGCTCCTTCGGCCGCACGCCGGGGACGGCAGGGACACCGATCGGCTGGTGCCCGGCCCGGTCGATCCTGGCGCCGCGGTTGCCCAGCGTCGTGACCCGCACGCCGACCCGGTCGTCGAGATCGGCCCTTGACCAGCCGGTCTTGTGCTCGGTCAGAGTGGCCTCGTACTCGTTGCAGAACAGGTAGTCGGCACCGGTCAGCAGCGTCCTGACTTGCTCGCCGTCCAGCCTGGCGAGCTGCCAGGACGTGTCGGCCGCGAACGGGATCTGGTTCTGGATGCACTGCTTGGTGAACGCGAGCATCGCGTCGGGGTCGCTGGCGCCGATCACGACGAGCTCGACCCGGCTGGCCAGCTCGCCGAGGTCGATCTCGCTGTCCTGCGTCATCGCGCCCGGATAGAACGAGGCGATCTGGTTCATGTCGAGGTCGGTCGTGGCCATATACCTGGCCGTATGGTGCTCGGCCGACTCCCTGACGCCGCTCGTGTCGACGCCGTGCCGGTCAAGCCACTCGCGGTAGCCGGCGAAGTCGCTCTGCCCCGCCGTGCCCACTAGCAGCGGCCGCAGCCCCAGGCAGCCGAGCCCGAACGCGATGTTCGCCGCGACGCCACCGCGCCTGATCACGAGCGTGTCGACGAGGAACGAAAGCGCGATCTTGTCGAGCTTGTCCGGAATCAGCTGGTCGACGAACCGGGCCGGGAACGTCATCAGGTGGTCGGTTGCGATCGACCCGGTCACTGCTATGCGCACGGCGGTCCTTCTGGCGACGCGGAACCGCTAGGAGCGCGGGCCCGCTGGCAATTCGGCCCGGTCAGTGGAAGGAATCGCCGCAGGCGCACGACCCGGAGGCGTTCGGGTTGTCGATCGTGAAGCCCTGCTTCTCGATCGTGTCCACGAAGTCGATGGTGGCGCCGGTCAGGTACGGCCCGCTCATCTTGTCGGTGACGACCTGCACGCCGTCGAAGGTGCTGACGATGTCGCCTTCGATCTCGCGCTCGTCGAAGTACAGCTGGTAGCGCAGGCCAGAACAGCCGCCGGGCTGGACCGCGATCCTCAGCCGAAGGTCATCTCGGTCCTCCTGGGCCAGCAGGTTGCTGACCTTGGCGGCGGCAACCTCGGTAAGGATGACGCCCTGAGCCGTCACGTCGTCCTGAACTGTCATCTGGTTAGCTCCCTTGGTCAAGGGCCCCCGTGATGAAGGGCACCGCGCGGCGCGCGGCCTGTCGTCCATGCAGTCCAACGATATGCCCGGCGCGCTCATTCCGTCTCGGTGCTCCCATCCTGGCGCGGCGGGCCGCGTGAACAGCCGGCGAACCGGCCGAGTATCCTGATGGTATCGTCAGTTCGACGATAAGTCGCGCGAAGTGGGGCTCGCCATGTCGAGATCGTCCAGTCAGCTCACGATCACCGGCCGGGACGCGAACCGCGGCACCGATCCCTGGCCAGGCCGCGACCTGCCGCTGCTGGTGCTCGGCACCGGATCCGACCCGCGTAGCGAGCGCGGGGTGTCCTGCCCGGGTGAGCTGCCCGCGCCATCCGATCGCTCGCTGGTGCGGCGCGCCGAGCGAGCCCGCGCCGAACTCGGCGACCGGGCGTTCGTGCTCGGCCACCACTACCAGCGCGATGAGGTGATCAGGTTCGCCGACGTGACCGGCGACTCGTTCAAGCTCGCCCGCGAGGCCGCCGCCCGGCCAGGGGCCAGCTACGTCGTGTTCTGCGGGGTGCACTTCATGGCAGAGTCCGCGGACATCCTGACCTCGCCCGCCCAGCAGGTCATCCTGCCTGATCTGGCGGCCGGATGCTCGATGGCCGACATGGCGACGTACAGCCAGGTGGAGGAGTGCTGGGAGAACCTGGAGGACCTCGGCCTGGCCGAGGAGGTCGTCCCGGTCACGTACATGAACTCCTCCGCCGACATCAAGGCCTTCACCGGCCGCCACGGCGGCACGGTGTGCACGTCGTCCAATGCCAAGCGCGCGCTGACCTGGGCGCTCGGCAAGGGCACGAAGGTCCTGTTCCTGCCCGACCAGCACCTGGGCCGCAACACCGCGGTGCTCGAACTCGGCATGCAGACCGGCGACTGCGTCGTCTGGAATCCGCACAAGCCTGGCGGCGGCCTCGACCCCGAGGAACTGCGCAGGGCCACCATGATCCTGTGGCGCGGGCACTGCTCGGTGCACGGCCGGTTCGTCGCCGGCAACGTCGCCGAGGCCAGGCGGCGGATCCCTGGGGTGACCGTCATCGTGCACCCCGAGTGCGTCCACGAGGTCGTCACCGCCGCCGACCAGGTCGGCTCGACCGAGAAGATCATCTCGGCGATCGAGCGGGCTCCTGCCGGATCGGCGTGGGCGGTCGGAACCGAACTCAACCTGGTGCAGCGGCTGGCGCAGACCCACCAGGACAAGACCATCGTGTTCCTGGACAAGACCGTCTGCTACTGCTCCACGATGAACAGGATCGACCTGCCGCATCTGGTGTGGGCGATGGAGTCGCTGGCAGCCGGCCAGGTCGTGAACCGCATCACCGTCGACCCGCAGACCGCCGCCGAGGCCAAGGCTGCGCTCGACCAGATGCTCGCCCTGCCGTGAGCGTGCGGGTCACAGGCCCGGCGCGCCCCAGACGGGGAACCAGCGGCCGAGGTCCGGCTCGATCTTGAGGTCATTGCCGAGCACGCCGCGCACCTGCAGCTCGGCCGCGTTGTCCCTGCGCTCGCCGGCCTGCGGCGCGAACGGGTAGAAGGTGCCGCGCTTGTACAGGTAGACCAGGCCGAGCCGGCGGCCCGAGCCGTCACGGAAGCTCAGGATCGTGCACAGCAGCTGCGGCCCGAAGCCGCCCGCCTCAAGCGTCGAGTTCACCGCGTGCAGGTCAGTGACGAGCCCTTCGATGTCCTCGGCGGCATGCCTGCAGACCAGCCAGGTGAAGCCGTATGAGTCAGCGGTGATCTCGACTGACGTCTTCGCCTGCCCCATGCTGAGCAGGTCCTTGACATCCTTCTCGATGTCGCTGAAGGCCCTGCCCTCGGCGGCACGGAAGCAGACGGACCCGGTCCCCGTCGGCACCAAGTCGGTCGCCGCCTGCAGGGTGATCGCGGCGGACGGCAGCGCGAACAGGGCGTCCAGGTTCGGCGGCACGGGCTTGGTCCGGCCCAGCAGCGTGTCGAGCAATCCCACCTGTGACCTACCTCCCTGCGATTCCGGCTGGCCCCGCGCGGCCCTACCTGCTGAGCTGCTGCGAGATCTGCTCGAGCGCCGCCAGCCGCTTCTCGAGTGACGGGTGCGTCGAGAAGATGTTCGACAGGGTCATCTGGCCCCTGGTCGCCGACAGCGCGGGCGCGAAGTAGAACGCGTTCAGCGGCTCGGCCGACCGCAGGTCCCTGGTCGGGATCCTGGCGATGTCGCCGCTGACCTTCACCAGCGCGCTGGCCAGGGCAGACGGCTGGCCGGTCAGCAGAGCGCCGGACCGGTCCGCGGACAGCTCGCGATACCTCGACAGCAGCCTGATCAGCAGGAAGCTGATCGCGTAGACGACGATCCCGACGACCAGGACGACCAGGACGACAGGCACGGCGTTCTGGTCGTTGCCGCCCCTGCCCCGGTCGCGGCCGCCGCCTCCGCCGAAGAGCTCCGAGTAGAAGGCGAACCTGACCAGCAACGCGGCCATGATGCCCAGGAACGACGCGATCGTCATGACCGCCACGTCCTTGTGCGCCACATGGGACATCTCGTGCGCGAGCACGCCCTCGAGCTCGTTCCTGTCCAGCCTTCTGAGCAGGCCCTGCGTCACGCAGACCACGGCTACCTTGCTGCTGCGCCCGGTCGCGAAGGCGTTCGGCATGTCGGTCGGCGCGATCGCGACCCGCGGCTTGGGCATATCCGCGAGCGCGCACAGCCGGTCGATCACGCCGTGCAGTTCTGCCGCCATCGGCCCGTCCTGCGGGCCGACGAGCTGAGCACCCGCGGTGCTCAGGGCGATCTTGTCAGACCAGTAGAAGGAGCCGAACGAGACCGCCGCGCCCACCAGCACCGCGATGAACACGATGCCGCCGCTGCTCACGTTGCTGTACCGCGTGAGCAGCAGCACGATCACGATGATGAACGCGGTGAAGACGAGGCCGATCAGGAACATGGTCGCGCCCATCCGCGCGATCAGTCCCCGGTCAGTCGCGTAGCGTGTCCGAGCCATCGCCGCCTCCGTTTCGATCCCCGGCCAACTCGGGAAGCCGACGTACTCATTACATCGCAAGAGCGGCGATGGTTTGCGCACTGTCGGCCCGTCCAGCCGCGAGGCCGACCCCTTCTCAGCCCGGTATCAGGCCGCCGTCGGAGAGCAACTCGCGTACCTCGTCGATGGTCGCACCCTCGCGCGGCAGGATCAGCTCGGAGGGCTCGATCGCGTCAGGCTGCAGCGCGACGCCGACGGCACGCGCCTTCGCGAGCAAGGCCTGCAGCGCTGAGCCGAAGGCGACCTCGTCGTTCTGCTCGACCGCCTGCTCCAGCGCCGCGTCCAGCTTGTTGAGCTCGTCGACAGCCGACTTCTCCAGCTTCAGCTGACCTTCGCCCATGATCCGGATGATCATCTAGGCACCTCCCGAGCCCGGCTGCTCCTTCTGGAAGCTGGTGCCGCCCGGCTGGGCGGCCGACGGGTCGGCCTGCCCGGAGGAGCCGGCGATCTCCTTGGGGGCACTGCCCCCGGCGAGCTCGGCCTTCATCCGCTCGAGCTCGTCGTCGACCCCGTGGCTGGCCCCCATCCGGTCGAGCTCGGCCTGGATGTCGTCAGGTGGCGGCCCGCCGAGCGCGTCGGTCAGGGCGCCGGAGGCCATCAGCTCGTCGATCGCGCCGGCCCGCGCCTTCATCTGCTCGGTCTTGTCCTCGGCGCGCTGGATTGCCAAGCCGACATCGCTCATCTCTTCCGAAATGCCGGTGAAGACCTCGTTGATCCTGGTGGTCGCTTCCGCGGCCGTGTAGGTGGCCTTGATGGTCTCCTTCCTCACCCGGAACGAGTCCACCTTGGCCTGCAGCCGCTGCGACGCCGCGGTCAGCTTCTCCTCCTCGCCCTGCAACGAGGCGTACTGGGCCTGCAGGTCGGTCAGCTGCCCCTGGACGCCAGACTTGCGCGACAGTGCCTCGCGGGCCAGATCCTCGCGGCCGGCCGCAAGCGAGTCCCTCGCCTGGCGGTCCAGCTTGTCGGTCGTCAGCTGGACCTGGTTCATCTGCAGTTCGACCCGCTTACGGGACGTGGCCACGTCGGCCACACCGCGCCGCACCTTCTGCAGCAGCTCAAGCTGCGTCTGGTACGAGTAGTCCAGGGTCTCCCGCGGATCTTCCAGCTTGTCAAGCTGCTTACTGGCCTTGGCCCTGAAGATCGTAGAAACCCGCTTCATCACGCCCATAAGCGCGGCCTTCCCCTCATGCTGTTAAACCGGTGCAGCCCCGGCGGCCTGCGGAATACGGTCGGTCCGGCGCAGCAACGGGATTCCTCGCCAGATGCTGGATTCCCAGCCTATGACCTCGGACCGGGATCGTCACCACGGCGGCCTGGCCAATGCACGGTATCCGGCACCGCGCGGCACCAGCGCACGTTCTGGGAGGTTCGTCCTCTCGTCACCGGTAGGCTGTCAGGCGTGTTCCGACGACGTACCGAAGCCGCTCCGGCCGTCCCGGACGGCGACCAGGCACCCGAGGCCTCCGGCCAGCCAGCCAAGCAGGCAGGCAAGGGCCGGCCGACGCCCAAGCGCAGCGAGGTGGAGCGGCGCAGGCGGCAGCCCTACGCCGCCCCGCCGGCCGGCAAGAAGGCCGCGGGGGCGCAGCCGCGCGAGCGCAGGCGCGCCGAGCAGAAGCGCAAGATGGACGCCATGCGCCGGGGCGAAGAGTGGGCCCTCCCGCCCAAGGACCGCGGTCCGGTGCGCGCTTTGGCCAGGGACTATATCGACTCCCGCCGCCTGGTCGTCAGCGAGTACATCCTGTTCGCCGTGTTCGCGCTGATCCTCGTGGTCTTCCTGCTCGGCGCGGCCAAGAACTCCTCCGTCATCCTGTACCTCGAGATCGGCATCGTCGGCCTGATCGCGGTGGAGAGCGCGTACCACGCCATCCGGGTGCGGCGCCTGGCCACGGAGCGCTTTCCCGGCCAGAGCACGCGCGGGATCGCCTGGTACATCGCCAAGCGCAGCATCAGGCTGCGCAGCACGCGCATCCCGCCGACCCGCGTAGCCCGAGGCGAGGCGATCTGATGAAGTTCCGTCATCTCGGCCGCAGCGGGCTCAAGATCAGCGAGATCGCCTACGGCAACTGGATCACGCACGGGTCTCAGGTCGCCGAGGACGCGGCCAGAGCGTGCGTAGCCGCGGCGCTCGACGAGGGAGTCACTACCTTCGATACCGCGGACGTGTACGCGGGAACCAAGGCGGAGGAGGTACTCGGCCGCGCGTTGCGCGGTGTCAGGCGAGAGTCCGTGGAGATCTTCACCAAGGCCTACTGGCCGACCGGGCCAGGCGCGAACGACCGCGGGCTGTCCCGCAAGCACATCACGGAGTCGGCCAACGCATCGCTGAAGCGGTTGCAGACCGACTACGTCGACATGTACCAGGCGCACAGGTACGACCACGAGACTCCGCTCGAGGAGACGATGCGCGCGTTCGACGACCTGGTGCGGCAGGGCAAGGCGCTGTACATCGGAGTCTCCGAGTGGCGCGCCGAGGAGATCGCGGCCGCGCTGCGGCTCGCCGACGAGATGGGCCTGGACCGGATCATCTCCAACCAGCCGCAGTACAACATGATCTGGCGGGTGATCGAGTCCGAGGTTGTTCCGTTGTGCGACAAGGAAGGGATCGGGCAGATCGTCTGGTCACCGATCGCCCAGGGCGCGCTGACCGGGAAGTACCTGCCAGGCACGGCCGCGCCGGCCGGGTCGCGGGCGACCGACAGCCGGGGCTCGTTCTTCATCACCGATTACCTGACCGACGACATCCTGCGCCGCGTGCAGGACCTGCGGCCGGTCGCCGACGAGGCCGGCCTGACGCTCGCGCAGCTCGCCGTGGCGTGGACGCTGCAGAATCCGAATGTCGCCGCGGCAATCGCGGGGGCGACCAGGCCAGAGCAGGTGCGCGAGAACGTCAAGGCGGCCGGGGTGCGGCTCGACCATGCGCTGCTGGCCAGGATCGACGACATCCTGGGCCCCGCCATCGTGCGCGACCCCGCCCTGACGGCCAGCCCGAGGTCGCGCGACTAGCCCCCGGCGGGACTATCCCTCGGCGGGACTATCCCTCGGGCGGGTGCAGGCTCATCGGGCCGTACTCACACCTGCCGTCCTCCAGCAGGCTGACCCGGTCGACCCCGGCGTCGAGCAGGTTCCGCCACTGCTCCCCCAGCCAGGTCTCGGCGTCACCCTGGCTGCCGAAGGTCTCCTTGGGCAGGCTGCGCGACCCAGCCAGCGTGCCGTCCGCCTTCTCGAACTGCCATGTCCAGGTCATGGCCCCCACTATGGCCCGGCCGGGCCGACCATGCTCAGCCGGCCCGCCCGCAAGACGCTAACCACACCAGCCTCACGGGCAACAGCGCCGGGCCGACTTGACCGGAATTCGGGCATTGTTCTGTGAATTCAGGGTGCGAACATGCCGAGGCAGCGCCTCGAAGCTGTTAAGTTCTATGGGCCAGCCGCGGATGACCCGACGTCCGCGGGGTCGGCGCTTGTAATCGAGGTGGTGGTCGGCATTGACCCGGGTTGTCGTCATCGGTGACCTTATGACCGACACCGTTGCCCACGCGATGTTGCCGCTGGCCAAGAGCAGTGACACGCCGGCGACGGTGACCATGCACGGCGGGGGCTCGGGGGCGAACATCGCCGCGTGGCTGGCGGTCGACGGCGCCGAGGTGGCCTTCGTCGGGCGCCGCGGCGCCGATATCGCGGGCCGCAACAGGGACATGGAACTGATGGGCTACGGGGTCGACGCCCGGCTCGTGATGGATCCCGAGCGGCCCACCGGGATGTGCGTCGTCATGGTCACGCACAAGGGCGACCAGACCATGCTCTCCGACCCGGGCGCCAACGCCGCGCTCTCGCCGGACGACCTGCCCAAGGACCTGTTCACCCCCGGCTGTCATCTGCATGTGTCCGGCTACACCATGCTCAACACCGGGTCCCGCCAGGCCACCCTGGCAGCGGTCGCGATGGCCAGGCGGGCGGGCATGACGATCTCCGTGGACGGCGCCTCGTCGGCGCCGCTCGAGCGGGTCGGCGCCGAGCCGTTCCTCCAGATGACCAATGGCGCGACGTTGCTGTTCGTGAACGCGGAGCAGGGCCGGGTGCTGACCGGGCGGCCCGAGCCGGCTCAGGCGGCGCGGGTACTCAACGCCTGGTATCCGCACGTCGTGATGAAGCTAGGTGCCGACGGCGCGCTGTTCTACGCCAACGGCCGCCCCGACCCGGCGCGCGTGCCCGCGCCTCCGGTGGAGCGGATCGTGGACAGGACGGGCGCGGGGGATGCCTTCTGCGCCGGCTTCCTGCCGTCCTGGCTGGACAAGAAGCCGCCGGGTGAGGCGCTGACCAGCGGATGCCGCCTGGCGGCCAGGGCGATGTCGCTGGTCGGCGCGCGGCCGCTGCTGTAGCGGCTCCTGGCCACACTGGCAGATGACCGACTACCTGCATCGGTTGTTCTCCCTGGACGGCCGGGTCGCCGTCGTCACCGGCGGCAGCTCGGGGATCGGGAAGGCCATGGCCAGCGCGCTCGCCTGCGCGGGCGCCAGGGTGGTGATCGTCGCCCGGCAACCCGCCGCCCTCGACGAGGTGGTCAGCGAGATCAGGTCGGCCGGAGGCCAGGCCGGCCGCGTCCGCGCCGACCTCGGCGACCGTGCGGCGGTCGGGCGAGCCTGCGAGGCGGTCAGGGCGGTGTTCGGGGAGCCGGACATCCTGGTCAACGCCGCGGGCGTGAACATCAGGCCGCCGCTTGCCCAGCTGGCCCAGGCTGAATGGGATCGCACGCTCGAGGTCAACCTCACCGCCCCGTTCCTGCTCGGCCAGGAGTTCGGCCCGGCGATGGCGGCCCAGGGCTGGGGTCGCATCATCAACGTAGCATCGCAGCAGGCCATCCGGGCGTTCGGCAACAGCGGCGGGTACGGCGCCGCCAAGGGCGGCCTGGTGTCGCTGACCAGGTCGCAGGCGGAGGCCTGGGCGGCGTCCGGCGTGCGCTGCAACGCGATCGCCCCTGGCTTCGTCCCCACGGCGATGACCACGCCGGTAGCCCGCGACCCGGTGCGCTCGGCCGCGCTCGCGGCCAGAACCATGATCGGGCGCAACGGCCAGCCCGCCGACTTCGCGGGCATCACCGTATTCCTGGCCAGCGCCGCGAGCGACTACGTGACCGGCCAGCTGATCTGCGTCGACGGCGGCTTCTCCGCGACCTGACCGCTGACCCGCCCGAGCGCGACGGCGCCGCGGACTAGTGCAGATAGTTGGACGACGGCGCCGAGTTGATCACGACGATAATGATGATCACCACGACTACGGTCAGCGCGAGACCCACATAACCGAGGATGAGGCCAGCCAGGGCCATTCCGGCGCCCTGCTCATTCCGCTGCCGGATCTGTTTGCGTGCCATGTGGCCAAGCACGATCGCCGGGATCGTGCCAAGCAGCCAGAAACCGAAGAACTGGACGACCCCGCAGACCAGCGCGGCAATCGCGAGACCGTTCGTCTTCGGGCCGCCGTACCCGGCGCCGCCCTGCCAGCCGGGCACGCCCTGCTGGTAACCGGGCTGCGGGTAGCCGGCCGGCTGCTGAAAACCCGCCACCGGCCCCTGGGGGTTGCTCTGCGGGTTGCTCTGCACCTGTGCGTGGCCGTAGCCCGGATCTGATCCTTGCGGGAAGCCCTGACCACCCGCCGGCGGGAAACTTCGTGATGGCGCCTGCGGAGTGCTCTGCGCCGGCGCCTGCTGAGAGCTCTGACCCGGTGCCAGGCCGAAGCTTCCAGCCGCCGCCTGGCCGGAGCCCTGCGCGGCCGCCGAATCGATCTTCCGGCCGGGCGGGCGTACATCGTCCCGCGTCGGAGCCTCACGCGGATGGCTGGCCCCTGGCCCAGACGCCGCCGATCGCCTGCTGTCGGCCTGGCCGCCGCGCGGCCGGCCCGCGCCAGCTGCTCCGCCTGGCGCGCCGATCTCGGCTGGGCTGCTGATGCCGAGCGCCACGGCGATCTCGCCCGCCACCCAGCTGCAGGCGTCGGGCGTCAGCGGGGCGCTGGCCGAGAACGTCGACGCCGTGAGCCTGATCGCCGTGCTCGAGTCCATGCCCTGGGCCACGTGCTCGCGCAGCGAGTCCGCCACGCCCGCTTCCGCGGCCGCCACGAGCAGGTTCTTCTCCCTTGGCGCGTCCGGGAGCAGGTCCTTGAGCAGATTCGACATCGTCCTGGGGCTGGATAGCACTTCCACACCGTGCTCTGGGTCGGTCACAATCGCATTGAGCGCCGCCCGGGCTTCCGCAGCGTGCTCCCACGGCATGTCAGCCATCCGGCTCCCTCCGCGCAGCCAGCCGCAGCCCGCGCATCAAGCGTCACGAGCACACACGATGGCTAATAGTCTTATTTCGCCGTATTTGCGCTGCGCGCATTCGATGTCGCCATGGTATCCGTGCCGGGCGCATGATGACGCCGGCGGGTGAGGTCACTTGCCGTAGCCGTTGTTGCTCGCGCCGACCGCAACCACGATGACGATCACAAAAATTACCGTCAGCGCCGCTCCGATATAGCCGAGCACCAACCCGGCCGTCGCCATTCCGGCGCCCTGCTCCCCGGTCTGCCGGATCTGCCTGCGCGCCATGTGGCCAAGCACGATCGCCGGAATCGTGCCGAGCAGCCAGAAGCCAACGAACTGGACGATCCCGCAGACCATGGCCGCGATCGCAAGACCGTTGGTCTTGGTGGCCGGGTAGCCGGAACCGCCTGCCCAGGCCGGCTGGTATCCGGGCTGCTGGTATCCGGCCGGCTGCTGCCCATATCCGCCTGGCTGCTGCCCATATCCGCCTGGCTGCTGGTAACCCCCCGGCTGCGGGTAGCCTCCGGGCTGCTCATATCCGCCGGGCTGCTGGCCGTAGCCGGGCTGCTGCCCGTAGCCGGGCTGCTGGCCGCCGATTGTCGGCTGATCGTGAAAATCCGGCTGCGGGTCCGAAGGCTGATTAGGAAAACCCATCATGTGCCCCTCACCGGCATAGCCCGGGATACGGCGCCCGGCTGAACTAGTGCCGACAGATGGCGAACCTATCAGGCCAGGCGCGCTTGTCCTAGTTCGGCGGGCCGGGCCTGACATGCCGGACGGCCGCGGAGGGCGCCGTGGCTACGGCCACGGCGCGCCGGGGCGTCGTCGTCGCAGGCGGAGGCGTGAACGCGGCACAATGGCGGCATGGCACGACGCACCACGACAACCCCGCCGCCCGAAGACTTCGAAGAGAACATCGTCGACATCGACGTCACCGACGAGATGCGCGGCAGCTACCTCGAGTACGCGTACTCGGTGATCTACCAGCGGGCGCTACCCGACGCGCGGGACGGCCTGAAGCCCGTGCAGCGCCGCATCTTGTACCAGATGTCCGAGATGGGCCTGCGGCCAGACCGCGCGCACGTCAAGTGCGCCAGGGTGGTCGGCGAAGTGATGGGGCGCCTGCACCCGCACGGCGACACCGCCATCTACGACGCTCTGGTCCGGCTGGCCCAGCCGTTCGCGATGCGGCTGCCTCTGATCGACGGGCACGGCAACTTCGGCTCGCTCGGCGGCGACGACGCCCCGGCCGCCATGCGCTACACCGAGGCGCGGCTGGCGGCGGCGGCAATGGAGATGACCGCGTCGCTTGACGAGGACACGGTCGACTTCATCCCGAACTACGACGGCACCGAGAGCCAGCCCGAGGTGCTCCCCGCCGGGCTGCCCAACCTGCTCGTCAACGGCGCTGCCGGGATCGCCGTCGGGATGGCGACCAACATGGCGCCGCACAACCTCGGCGAGGTCATCGCGGCGGCGCGCCATCTCATCGACAGCCCGGACGCCACGCTCGACGAGCTGATGCGGTTCGTGCCAGGACCCGACCTGCCGACCGGAGGCAAGATCGTCGGGCTGGACGGGATCAGGGAGGCTTACGAGACCGGCCGCGGCATCTTCCGCACCCGCGCCGCCGCCAGGATCGAGCAGATCACGCCGCGCCGCACCGGCATCGTGGTCACCGAGCTGCCATACGGCGTCGGCCCGGAGAAGGTCGTGGCCAGGATCAAGGACCTGGTCCAGGCCAAGAAGCTGAACGGCATCTCGGACCTGAAGGACCTCACCGACCGGCACCGCGGGCTGCGGCTGGTCATCGAGATCCGCAACGGGTTCCATCCCGAGGCAGTCCTCGCCGAACTGTACCGGCTGACCCCGATGGAGGACACGTTCGGCATCAACAACGTGGCGCTCGTCGACGGTCAGCCGCGCGTGCTCGGCCTGCGCGAACTGCTGCAGATCTACGTCGACCACAGGCTGGAGGTCGTCAGGCGGCGTACCGAGTTCCGGCGCGGCAAGCGCTCCGACCGGCTGCACCTGGTCGACGGCCTGGTCATCGCGCTGCTCAACATCGACGAAGTGATCCAGGTGATCAGGACCAGCGACGACGCCGCGGCCGCGAAGGAGCGGCTGATGGCCGTCTTCGACCTGTCCGCGATCCAGGCGCAGTACATACTCGACACCCCGCTGCGCCGCCTCACCAGGTACGACCGGCTCGAGCTCGAGCGCGAACGGGAGACGCTCCGGGCAGAGATCGCCGAGCTCACCGCGATACTCGCCTCCGACCAGCGGCTGCGCGAGCTGGTATCGGCCGAGCTAGCCGCCGTCGCCGAGAAGTACGGGACCCCGAGGCGGACCGTGCTGCTCGAGGGCAGCGGCACCCAGCGGACCGCCGCGGTCCCGCTCGAGGTGGCCGACGACCCGTGCACGGTGCTGCTCTCCTCGGCCGGCCTGCTCGCGCGAACCGCCGCGCCCAGGCCGGGCCAGCAGGAGCTGACCGAAGAAAACCCCGATGCTCAACGGGACCAGCGCGGCACTGCCGGCCAGGCGCCTGGGCGCACGCGCGGCCGGTCCGCCGGGCCGCGGTCGGCGCATGACGTGATCGTCTCGGCCGTGCCGTCCACGGCCAGGGGCACGGTCGGCGTGCTGACCTCGAAGGGCAGGCTGGTCAGGCTCGGTGTGCTCGACCTGCCCGCCCTGCCGCCGACCGCGCACGCGCCTGGCCTGTCGGGCGGCGCGCCGGCCAGCGAGTTCGTGTCCACCGAGCGCGGCGAGACCGTGGTCGCGATCGTCGCGGCCGACGCGGCAGGCGCCGGGCTCGCCATCGGCACGGCCAACGGCGTGGTCAAGCGGGCTTCTCCGGACTACCCGCAGAACGCGTCCGAATTCGAGGTGATCGCGCTGAAGGACGGCGACCGGGTGGTTGGCGCCGTCCAGCTGGACACCGAGGACCAGGACCTGGTCTTCATCACCAGCGACGCTCAGCTGCTGCGGTTCGGCGCGGCGGGGGTCAGGCCGCAGGGCAGGGCCGCGGGCGGGATGGCCGGTGTCAGGCTTTCCCCGCGCGCGTCGGTGCTGTGGTTCGGCGCGGTCCGGTCCGTTGCCGAGCCTGGTGGCGGGCCCGACGGTGCCCGGCAGACCGGAGCCGAGCCGGTCGTGGTCACCGTGGCCGGCAGCGCGGGTGCTCTGCCAGGCACGTCATCGGCCAGCGTCAAGGTGACGCCGTACGCCGACTTCCCGCCGAAGGGCCGCGGCACCGGCGGTGTCCGCTGCCACCGGTTCCTCAAGGGCGAAGACGTGCTCGTGCTCGCCTGGGCCGGGCCAGGACCTGCCAGGGGCGCGACGGCCGCGGGGACGCCGGTTGCGCTGCCGCCGCCTGACGGACGCAGGGATGGCTCAGGCGAGCGCGTCCGCGACCCGCTCGCGGCCGTCGGCGGGGCCGCTCCGCCGGCCTGACCAGGCGCAGGCCAGGCTGCCGGGCCGCGGGCCCGGCAGCCTTCAGCAGATCGCCAGGCCAGTCTCGGCTGGCTCCCAGCAAAGCGGTCCATCGTCAGTGGCGGCGGGCCCGCTGCGGGCCCGCCGCCATCCGCAGCCGCTAGACGACGCGCCAGACGCGCCACAGCGCGGCCGGGTCGGCCAGCGGATCGCCGTGCACCAGCGTGAAGTGCGCCGGGCCCCCCACCCTGATCCGGCCCGCGTCCGGGTCACCGAACACCAGCCCGCCGCACCAGGTCGCGGCGCCGAGCGCCTGCCACGGCTCAAGCCCGGCCTTGACCAGCGCCTGCACCTCCCAGGCGAGGTGCCCGGCCCGGACCGAGCCGCCGCCGAAGTCACTGCCCGCCGCGATCGCCACGCCGGCCCGGTGCGCGATCCTGATGCTCTCCTCCGCCGCCTCCAGCCGCTCCGTGATCGCCGACCGGCCCTGCTGCCCGGCGAAGCGCTCCATCGTGGTGGTGCTTGCGAAGGTCAGCCACGAGTGCATCACCGACAGCGTGGACACCAGTGCGACGCCGTTCGCGGCGAGTGTGCGCGCGATGTCCTCGTCGATGGCGAACCCGTGCTCCAGCGTGTCGACGGCGGCGTCGGCCGCGAGCTTGCAGTTGGCCAGTCCTGAGCCGTGCGCGGCCACCGTGGCGCCGTGGGCGTGCACCGCCGCGACGACGGCGCGCACCTCCCCGGCCGACCAGGGGGCGAGGCCGGCGTCCGGGCCGTCCAGGTAGAGCTTGACCAGGTCAGCGCCGTCGTCGAGCTGGGCGAGCGCGGCGGCCAGCAACCCGTCGGCGTCGGCGACCTCGATGGTGAGATCACCGGGCAGGGTGCCGGCTTTCGTGAGCCAGGTTCCCGCGGCCCTGATATACGGGTATCCCGGCTGGCCGCGCCAGCGGTCTCTGAGCCCGAGTGCGAGCGCCCGCTCCCGTCCGTCGCCGCCGTCCGCCCGGCGCGGCGAGCCGACGTCCCTGACCCACCGCACGCCGGCCTGGACCAGCGCGGCGGCGTTCCGTTCGGCCGCGTCGACCAGGTCGGGCGTCTGGTCGGAGCCGCGCTCGATCCACTGAGCGCCGCCCTGGAGCGTCAGGTGGCTGTGGCAGTCGACCAGGCCGGGCACGATCGACGCGCCGCTCGCATCGACGACCCTGGTCCCTGGGCCGACCTGGTCGGCTGCCACAGCGCCGTCACCGTCGAAGATCCCGGTGACGAGGCCGTCGTCGACGGCGACGCTGACCGGCGTCCTGAGCGCTGGCCCGAGCCCGTCGGCGAGGGCAGCTCCCGCATAAAGGACAGGGCCCCCGGGAACGGGGACTTGCTCGCTGGTCATGGCTCCCTCAGGTGTCGATCCTGGCCGGATCGAGCTCGGCCGCGCCGCCGACGATGAAGTCGCGGCGAGGGGCGACCTCGCTGCCCATCAGCACGTCGAATATCTGCGTCGCGGCCGCCGCGTCTTCGATCCTGATCCGGCGCAGCGTGCGGTGCCGCGGGTCCATGGTGGTCTCCGCCAGCTGTGCGGCGTCCATCTCTCCCAGGCCCTTGTAGCGCTGCGGCGGGTCCTCGTACTTCTGGCCCCGGCGGTCGAGTTCGAGCGTCCTGCGGTGCAACTCGGCGTCGGTGTAGGTGTAAATGTACCGGTCCTGCCCCTTGCGCGGGTTGGTGAGCTTGATCCGGTGCAGCGGCGGGACGGCGGCGAAGACCCGGCCGGCGTCCACCATCGGCCGCATGTACCGGTGGAACAGCGTCAGCAGCAGGCACCTGATATGCGCGCCGTCCACGTCGGCGTCGCTCATCAGGATCACCCGCTGGTATCGCGCCGCGTCCAGGTCGAAGGCGTTGCCCGAGCCGGCGCCGAGCACCTGGATGATGGCCGCGCACTCCGCGTTCTTGAGCATGTCCGACAGGGAAGCCTTCTGTACGTTGAGTATCTTGCCCCTGATCGGCAGCAGCGCCTGGAACTCGGAGTCGCGGGCCAGCTTGGCCGTGCCGAGCGCCGAGTCGCCCTCGACGATGAACAGCTCGCTGCGGTCATCGGCCGAGCGGCAGTCCACCAGCTTCGCCGGCAGCGCCGAGGTGGCGAGGGCCGACTTGCGACGCTGGTTCTCCCTGTGCTCCCTGGCCGCGATCCTCGTCTTCGCCGCGCTCGCGATCTTCTCGAGCAACGTCCTGGCCTGCGACCTGCTCCCCCGCACCCGGCCCTCGAGGAAGGCACGCAGCTCGCTGCTGACCACGTCGGCCACGATCCGCGACGCGGCGGGCGTGCCGAGCACCTCCTTGGTCTGCCCTTCGAACTGCGGCTCGGGCAGCCGGACCGAGATCACCGCGGTCAGGCCCTCGAGCACGTCCTCCTTGAGCACGGACTCGTCGCCAGCGCGCAGCATCCGTACCGCCTTAAGCTGCTCGTTCAGCGTCCTGACCAGCGCGCGCTCGAAGCCGGTCACATGCGTGCCGCCCTTGGGCGTGGCGATCACGTTCACGAACGACCGGGTAACGGCGTCGTACCCGGCGTCCCAGCGCAGCGCGATGTCGACCGCGAGCTCGCGCTCGACGTCGGTCGGCGTCATGTGACCGAGGTCGTCAAGCACCGGGATGGTCTCGGTGAACTGGCCGGAGCCGGTCAGCCTGAGCACGTCGGTCACCGGCTGGCCGGTGCTCAGATGAGCGCAGAACTCGCTGATCCCGCCGTCGAACCTGAACTCCGCGGCCTTCGGGCCGCCGTCCTGCTCGCCGCCGGTACCTGGCCGCTCGTCGATCACCGAGATCGACAGGCCAGGCACAAGGTAGGCGGTCTGCCTCGCGCGCTGGATCAGCGACTCGGCGTCCATGTCCGCGCCAGGCACGAAGATCTGCCGGTCGGGCCAGAACCTGGTCCGCGTCCCGGTCCGCGCCTTCGGGACCTTGCCGAGCTTGCGCAGGCCGGATCCCGGCCTGAAGCCGGCGTCCGGGCCGTCGCCGCTGTACGCGCCTGGGACGCCGCGGCGGAAGCTGACCGCCCACTCGTGGCCCTCACGGTCGACGTGCACGTCGAGCCGGCCGGACAGCGCGTTGACCACCGAGGCCCCGACGCCGTGCAGGCCGCCGGAGGCGGTATACGAGCCGCCGCCGAACTTGCCGCCGGCATGCAGCCTGGTCATCACGAGTTCGACGCCGTTCAGCCCGGTCTTGGGCTCGATGTCGACCGGGATGCCCCTGCCGTTGTCCCGCACCTCGGCCGAGTGATCGGCGTGCAGGACGATCTCGATCCTGGTGCACGTCCCGTGCAGCGCCTCGTCCACCGAGTTGTCGATGATCTCCCACAGGCAGTGCAGCATGCCCCGGCCGTCGGTGGAGCCGATGTACATGCCGGGCCGCTTGCGTACGGCATCGAGGCCCTCGAGAACGGTCAGGTGCCGCGCCGAGTAGCTGTCACCGCCGGCGGCGGCTGGCAGCGGTGCTCCCCCCGGAACCCCCCGCGGAGCCTCGCGCAGGGCGGCGGTCACGGCTCTCGTACCGAAGTCACGGCGTTTCTCACGCTTCTCCTGAAGTCACCGCCGGCGCCCGGGCACCGGCCGGCGCCGGGCGGCGGACCACGCTGTTTCGTGACAGCCCGCTACCCGGCGCCGAGGAAATTATCTGCTTCGAAGAGTAGCGGCCCGCGCCGCCCGACCTGACGAGCCACGCCGTTCCACATCCCCGACGTAGCAGGCGACCTGGGACAACTTGCCCTGCGCAGCGTCATGTACAAAGATCGGGCCAGTGATCCGTAATGTGTTCGCCCACGGCGTACGCCACGGCCGCATGGGATGACACCAGACGGGCTAGGTGTTGTGATGCGGTAGAGAACGCAGGTTGTAGAAACCGTCGGCAAACCCGTCGGCGGGAATCGGGCAAGGGAGGCGGACATGTCCGGAGCGATGGCCCCAACCAAGCCGCTGAACGCCAACGACCTGTGTGACCGGTGCGGTGCCCCTGCCTACGTGCGGGTGATCTTGCCCGGGTCGGCGGAACTGCTGTTCTGCGCGCACCACAACCGCCAGCACGCGCACGCGCTCGCCAAGGTCGCCGTGGAGATCCACGACGAGACCGCGAGGCTGACCGACAAGCCGGGCGAAGGAGCCGCGGCCACTCGCTGACCTCCTGATCGACGACGCGCGACGGCCCGTCACCCGCTACCCGGTGACGGGCCGTTCGCATGCCTGCCGTGCGGGCCCTGCCCGTGCGGGCCTGGCTTGGCGTTCAGTCGAGGTAGTCGCGCAGCACCTGCGAGCGAGACGGGTGCCGCAGCTTGGACATCGTCTTCGACTCGATCTGCCTGATCCGCTCCCTGGTGACGCCGTAGACCTTGCCGATCTCGTCGAGCGTCTTCGGCTGGCCGTCGGTCAGCCCGAACCGCATCGACACCACGCCCGCCTCGCGCTCCGACAGCGTGTCGAGCACCGAGTGCAGCTGCTCCTGCAGCAGCGTGAAGCTGACCGCCTCGCCCGGCTGGATGGCCTCGGAGTCCTCGATCAGGTCACCGAACTCGCTGTCGCCGTCCTCGCCGAGCGGCGTGTGCAGCGAGATCGGCTCGCGGCCGTACTTCTGCACTTCGATGACCTTCTCCGGGGTCATGTCGAGCTCGGCGGCCAGTTCCTCGGGCGTTGGCTCCCTGCCCAGGTCCTGCAGCATCTGGCGCTGCACTCGCGCCAGCTTGTTGATCACCTCGACCATGTGCACGGGGATCCTGATCGTGCGGGCCTGGTCGGCCATCGCCCTGGTGATCGCCTGCCTGATCCACCAGGTGGCGTAGGTGGAGAACTTGTAGCCCTTGGTGTAGTCGAACTTCTCCACCGCCCTGATCAGCCCGAGGTTGCCCTCCTGGATCAGGTCGAGGAACAGCATCCCGCGGCCGGTGTACCGCTTGGCCAGCGAGACCACCAGCCGCAGGTTCGCCTCGAGCAGGTGGTTCTTGGCCCGGCGGCCGTCCTCGGCGATCCACTCGAGATCGCCCCTGACGTCGTGCGGCATGGCCCGGCCGCCGTCGGCCAGCTTCTCCTCAGCGAACAGCCCGGCCTCGATCCGCTTGGCGAGCTCGACTTCCTGCTCGGCGTTGAGCAGCGGTACCTTGCCGATCTGCTTGAGGTAGTCCTTGACCGGGTCCGACGTCGCGCCGGCCACGGCCACCTGCGCGGCCGGCAGGTCCTCGTCGTCGTCGCCGTAGACGAAAGCCTCGTCCTCCGACTCCTCGGCGGCCCCCGCCGTTACCGCGACACTGACCGCCACCACGCCGACGGCGGCGCCAGCCACTGCTGCTCCGGCCTTGGCCTCGCCGGCCGCGCTCTCGGGCTCATCGCCGTCGTCACCGTCGTCGGCCTCATCGCTGGCCTCGAGTTCGACGCCGCCGGCCGCGTCCGCACCGATTGCGTCGTCGCCCTCGAGCTCGGTGAGCTCGTCCAGATCGACGTCCAGATCTGCTACCGCGGCCAGATCCGGTTCGCCTTCCATGTCCGCCACCGGACCAAGGTCGGGATCACCGTTCAGATCCGTCACCGCACCAAGATCCGGATCAACGTCCAGATCAGCCGGTTCCGCTAGGTTCACGTCACCTTCCAGATCAGCGAGGCCGGCGAGCGAGCTCTCGCCGGTCGAGCCACGTCCCTTGCCATTCGAGCCGTTGGCCGCCGCGCCGCCCTCGGCGTCCGCTGCCTGTGCCGCCCGGTGATCCGCTGCGCCAGGACCGGCCGGGGGCGGAATGGCTGGATCAACCGCAGTATCCGCTCCGCCCGGCGAGGTCGTCCCGCCGCTGCGATCCTTCTTCGCTGACCGGCGCGCCGACCTGCGCGTGCCGCCGTCCGCCCGGCGGGAGGCCGGCTGGTCCTGCCTGGCCGTCGCGTCGTCCGGCACCAGCGCGACGGCAGCGTCGGCAGGCCCGCGAGCGGAGTCGGCTGGCTCTGCCCGGGATTGCTGCGGAACGCGAGCGCCTCGGCCTGTCGGCGTCGGCTGCCTCCGCGCCGCGGAGCTTGCAGCGCTTGCCACCGCGGTCACCCCTTCCTTCGCTGGCCGATAAGCCGCCACGCTCCGGTCAGTCCCCCGCCGACCGAGCGAGTCGGCAACACCGACGCTCTCCTGCGATCGTCTGGCAAGAAACTGCACCCCATCCCCGGGTCGCCGGGCTTCTCACCGTCCGCAGAGCCCCCGCTCTGCCATGCCTGGCAGCGGGAACACCGCTCCCGCCCCCCACCTTAGGCGGAGTTGGAAGGTAGGTCGTACCACTCCAAGCCCGAACCCCCTGATCGGGTCGCTGCCCGACAACTACACGCTGCGAAAGCGTACCCACAACTTTCACGGCTTGACCTTCCTTGCCCGCCTTCAGCCGCGCCCGAGTCCGCGCGAGCGTCCGGCCTTGCCCGAGTGCCCGGCCGGGCCCTGGCGCTCGCCAGGCTGCCGCGCCGGCATCTGCAGCACGAGCACGGTGACGTCGTCGTCCTGCTCGTAGCCGGTCATCATGTTGTCGACCAGGTAGTCGATCAGCCGCTGCGGATCGGCGACCACCCTGGCCGGGGCGCGGGCCGCGACGGCTACCAGTTCGTCGAGTCCTGTGTCGAGGCCGCGCCTGCGGTTCTCCACCAGACCATCGGAGTACAGGACCGCGGTGTTTCCCGGCGGCAGGCTGAACGGGTACTGCCGGCGCGGGCTAGCCCAGCCGAGCGGCGTGCCTGCCTCGGTCTGGTCGAGCCGCGGCGGCTCGCCAGGACCGAGCAGCAGCGGCGGCAGGTGACCCGCGTTGCCCGCCACGCCCTCGCCGGTCTGCGGGTCGACCACCAGGTAACAGACCGTCGTCACCTGCTCGTCGAGCTCGGTGGCGAGGAAGAGCCTGTCCAGGCCGGCCAGCACCGCCGCGGGCCTCGGGTCGGTCAGGGCCAGGGCGCGCAGCGCGTTGCGCACCCGCCCCATCCCGGCCGCGGCGGTCAGGCCCTTGCCCATCACGTCACCCGCGGCGACGGCGAGCTTGCCGTCTGGCAGCCGGAAAGCGTCATACCAGTCGCCGCCCACCTCGATGCTGACCGGCTTGTACGTGGCCCGCAGCGCGATGCCTGGTACATCGGGCAGCCTGTCAGGCAGCAGGCTCCGTTGCAGCGTCTCGGCTGTGGCGTGCTCACGCTCGTAGAGCTTCGCCCGCTCCAGGGCCAGCGCACCCTGGCCCGCCAGCGCCTCGAGGAAGACCCGCTCCTCGTCCGTGATCTGGTGCGGGCCGGTGAACGCGAACAACAGGGCGCCGAACGGTGCGCCCGAGGTGATCAGCGGAAGGCTCACCCACGCCTGCTCGGCGCTGTCAGGCGGCCAGAACTCCGCTTTCCCGTCGGCCTCGAAATGCCGCCGCATGCTCTCGGCGCTGCCGAACACCAGCGGACGGCGCAGCGTGATCGCTTCTGTCAGCATGCTGCGGGCGCCGAGCGGCAGCTCCTCTAGCAGGTCAGCCCGGCCGTCGGCGGTGTCCTCTGACTTGATGATCCGCAGCCTGAGCCTGTCCTTGTCGACCAGCGCGACCGCCGACCGGTCGGCGCCGATCGACGAGCGGCCCACTTCGGTGATGACCGCGGTCACCTGCTGCACGGAAAGCGCCTCGGCCAGCAGCGACGTGGCCTGCTGCAGCCGGGACGTGCGCAGCGCGGCGGCGGAGAGCTGCTCGGTCAGCCGGCCGCGCATCTCGTCGGCCTCACGCTGCCCGGTGACGTCGGTGCTCGCCCCCATCCACTCGATGATGGCGCCGTCCCGCTCGATCGGCACGACGCGGACGTCGTAGTGCCGGTAGGAACCAGTCTTGGTACGGACCCGGTAGCTGCCGTCGAAGACCGTCCCCGTGCGGATGCACTGGCGCCAGTCCCTGTCGATCCGGTCCCTGTCGTTCGGATGGATGGCCGTCAGCCAGCCGTCGGCCAGGTAGTCCTCCATCGACTGGCCCGTGATCCAGCGCCACTCAGGCGAGTCCTCCGCCACCTCGCCCTCCGGGTCAGTGACCCAGACCACCTGATTGCCTGCCTGCACCAGCGATCGGTAGCGCTCCCTGGTCCGGCGCACGGCGTCGGCCGCCGCCTGACCGCCGGTCACGTCCACGGCGATCATGGTCACGCCGGCTACCGCCCCGTCCCGGTCGTGCGCCGGATACCAGGACAGCGCGAGCTGCCTGCCCTCGCCGGGGTCCGGCCCCGCCGCCCAGTCGGCGAGGTGGCCAGGCTGACCGTCGCTGACCGGCAGGCCGTCGGCGAGTACCTTGCGGACGGCGGACTCGGTGCTGGCGGCCAGCGCAGGAGGCCAGACCTCGGCCGGGGAGCGCCCGATCTGCTCGGCCGGCTTGGTGCCGATCATCTCGGCGAGCGCATGACCGACCCGGCGCAGCCGGAGGTCGGTATCGATGAAGGCGAAGCCCATCGGGGCCTGGGCGAGCAGGGCATCGAGCATCGCCGAGTCGCACGCCGCCGCACCTGAGCGCGGCGGCTCTGCCTCGGGCACCGATGTCGCGGCACTCATGACGCGCGCATCGCATCGGTGAGATCGATCATGGACGAGCCCCTCCCTGCGACGCCCGACACATGAAGGCTAGCCGCATCACGGCCCAAAGGCCTGCCGTCTGCGACGGGAACTGACTTTGGGCCATTTAGCCAGTTACCTGGGCCAGGCGACTCAGCACAGCTTAACCAGAGCGCCGGAAGACAGACGGCGCCACACGGCGAGCGCCGGGTCAGCGGATCCGGCTTGGCGGGTCGACGGCGTCGCGAAGACCGTCGCCGAGCAGGTTGAAGGCCACGACGGCCACGATGATCGCAATGCCGGCCGGATAGATCTCCCACCAGTAACCGTCATAGATGTACCTGATCCCGCCGGCGATCATATCTCCCCAGTCCGTGGCCGGGGGCCGCACGCCCAGGCCGAGGTAGCTGAGCGTGGCGAGCGCCAGGATCGCGTCGGCGACCTGGAGCGTGACGTTGACCGTGATGACTCCGAGCGCGTTCGGAGCGATGTGCCGCACGATCGCGCGCGCCCTTCCGCCGCCCATCAGCCGCACCGCCTGCACGTACTCCCTGGTGCGCAGCGTCAGCGCGGCGCCGCGGACCAGATGGGCGGTGCTGAGCCAGGAGGTGGCGGCTATCACCAGCACGAGGACGGCGGGCGACGGCGTGTAGATCGCGCTGAGCAGCAACAGCGCTGCGAGCGCGGGAATCGCGACCGCGGCATCCACCACCCGCATCATGATTGCGTCCACCGCGCCGCCTACATAGCCGGCGACCGCACCCCACGCCGAGCCGATCATGGCGGCGAGCAGCCCGGCGGCCGAGCCCACCTCGAGCGAGAGCTGACCGCCAGCCATCAGCGAGCCGAGCACGTCGATACCGTTCGCATCGGTGCCGAGCGGATGGCCGGCCCCCGGCGGACGGTTGCCGAGCAGCAGGTTCACCCGGGTGAGATCGCCGTGGTAGACGAGCCGCCCGCCGAAGCAGAACGCCACCATCGCCGCGATCAGCACCAGCCCCGCGGTGGCCATCGGCGACGCCAGCACGGCAGCCGCCGGCGACACGCGGACGGCCGCCGCCCGCGACAGGCGCGCTGCCCGGCGGTCCCTGACCGCCTGCCCGCCGTTGCCGCGGCCGCTGGGCCCCGCCGCGCCCGCGCCGGCAGCCTGGCCGGCCTGGCCTGCCTGGCGATCGGGACAGGAGCGGTCGGCGTGCCCATTATGCCGCGCCCTGGCCAGCCCGGGCGTCCTGGCCGAACGGCCGGACGGCGCCGCGTGCTTCCCGGTCACGACCGGCCGTGCCTGACTCGCGGGTCGGCGAGCACGTATCCGATGTCGGCCAGCAGCGATCCGATCACCGCGCCCGCGCCAATGACCAGGATGAACCCGAGGAGCACGGGGAAGTCGTGCTTCTGCGCCGCCTGCCAGAGCCGCCAGCCCATGCCCTGGATGTTGAACAGGCTCTCCACGACCAGCGCGCCGGTCAGTATCCGCGGGATGCTCAGCCCGGCGAGCGTGATCACCGGGACCAGCGAGTTCCTGAGCACATGCCTGGTGAGAACCCGAAGGCGGCCCTCCCCGAGCGCCCTGGCCGTGCGGACATAGTCGTGACCGAGGCTGTCGATCGCCGCGGAGCGTACGTATCTCGAGAAGATCGCCGTCGTGACGACCGCCAGGGTAAGCACGGGCAGCGTGAGGTCACGCCAGTCGCCCAGGACGCCAGCGATGCCCGGCGACTGCGGCCCTTCGGCCCCGAACCAGTGCCACCGCACCGCGAAGATCAGGATCAAGATGGAGCCGAGGAAGAACGACGGCATCCCGTAGCCGATGTAGGACAGGCCCCTGGCCACGCGGTCCGTCACCGTATCACGGCGTACTGCCTGCACCAGCCCGGCCGGGATCGCGACGGCCATGCCGATCGCCGCGGCGGTCACCGTCAGCGCGAGGGTCCGCGGCAGGCTGGCCGCCAGGAGCGACCCGACGCTGGCATTTTCCACGTACGAATAGCCCAGGTTGCCGTGTACGACCTGGCCGAGCCAGCTCAGGTACTCGAGCACCGCAGGATTGCCGAGACCGTAGTCACGGCGCAGCTGGGCGAGCTGCGTCCCCGACCCGGTCCCGCTGAGTATCGCGTGGCGCGGGCCGCCGGGAAGCAGCCACAAGAACCCGAAGACCAGCACGCTGACACCGACGAGCACGGCGGCTGCCTGCAGCAGCCGCCTGACGATGTAGCTGGTCAACGAATGCAGCCGTCAGCGCCGGTGTCCTGGCTCACCGGACGAAGTACCAGTCTTCTGGGTTGATAGCCAGGGTCGGGCTCTGCGTGCCGATGTGCAGGCTGTCGATGCTCTCCAGCAGTGAGCTGGGCGCGTCAGGCTGGTATACCACCGGAAGCTGCTTGGTCAGGTAGTTCTCCCATTTCCACATGACGTGTATGTCGGAGCTGGCCAGTGTCTTCTTGATCAGGACGTCGTTAATGGGATTGCTGTAATGGCCCAGGTTCCCGAACGAGTCCTTGCCGAACAGTTCGTCACCGGTCGGCAGGTAGTCGGGCACGTAGCTCCAGCCGAGCCCCCAGTCGGCCAGCTCCCACGGGCAGCCGGCCGCGGGGCAGCCAGGGCCCACGCCCTCGACCACCGCCAGCACGTCGTTGAAGCTCTTGCCGATCAAGGTGATGTCGATACCGACCTGCGCGGCGTTCGACTTCAGCTGGAGCAGGGCCGACTCCAGCCAGGTGTTGCCCGTGGCGTAGTACAGCGAGAACTTCAGCTCGCCGCCCGCGCGAACCCCCTTGCCGCATTCGCCAGGGCCGGTGCCCGGCCGGCCGCAGGTGGAGATCCCGCTGGGGTTCACCGTCCACCCGTGGCTGGTGAGCAGGTTCCTGGCCGCCGCCGGATTGTAGGGGAACGGGTCGCCCTGGCGGGCCAGCAAGGACAGGTACATGGTGCGGGGGAAGCTGCCGACCGGGCCGGTCGACACGTGACCGTAGCCGTGCAGCGGACCCTGGATGATCGCCGCCTGGTTCTCCAGCAGCTGCAGCGCCTCCCTGAAGTACAGCTGGCTGATGATCGGGAGCTGCGGGTCGGAGCTGGAGAAGTTGTAGGGGAAGTAGCTCAGGCCCCACACGTAGAGCGGCTGCAGCCGGTAGCCGGCCAGCGGGTTCGCTCCGACCGAGTGACCGGGCGGGGGTACCGGTGCGTTGACCGTCGGAAGGTACCCGACGTCGATGGGGTTGCCGCCCCCGGCCGCGAGCACGTTGTACTCGGCCTCCTCCGAGGTGAACGGCAGCTCCTTGAACTTGCTGATGTGCGCCTTGGGCACCGGCCCCGAGTAGCCGGGGTTGAAGCCGAAGGTCAGCACGCCCTGCGAGTCAAGGCTGTTCAGCTGCCACGGGCCGTCAACCACGCGCCACAGCGGTGACTGCGCCCACGTGGACGGATTCTTCGCCTGAGCGTCGAGGTACTTGAATACCGCGGTGCAGTGGGTCAGCCGCACGGCGCAGTCGCTCCTGCCGCTGGCGGTCATGTCCCAGGCGAGCGGCATCGGGGTGATCTGGCTGAGCTCGTTGTCGGTAAACCACTGCCGCGAGTAGGAGCCCTTGATCACTATCCGCACCGTGTCCGTGCCGACCGCCCGGACGCTCCGCACGTTGTCAGGGAAGTCGCCAGGGACGTACCCGCCCCAGTTCATCGTGCTGGTCGAGTTCTTGACCACCGCCTGCAGCATATGCATCCAGAACAGCACGTCCTGAGCGGTGACCGGCTGGTTGTTCGACCACCGGTAGTGCTTCAACTTGATGGTCACGACCTGGCCCTCGTAGGCGGGCGGCTGGGCCAGGCTGAGCTGCTTGTTCAGGTACGGCAGCCCGTTCGTCCCGAACCAGTACAGCGGCCGGTACATCAGGTACTGCAGGTTGCCGGTGTTCACCTGCGTGAAGTACTGGCCGGGCATGAACGGGAAGATGTAGTTCGGGGTGGTATTGGGCGGCAGCGCGTAGGTTGCGGTGCCGCCCGCAGTGGGCTTTCCGCTGCCGGTCCGGCCGCCACCAGCGCCGCAGCCGGCCGCAGCCAGCGCGAGCACCAGCAGACCGCACGTCAGGCCGGCCAGGTTCCGCCGACGGCTCGCGCCCTGTCGGCGCCGAAGGCCCCGTATCTCATGCCGCCGCAGGCCGCGCCGCATAGCCGCAACTCCCTCGCCACATCATCGCCGTCTGCCGCTTGTCGAGGTCACGCCCTCGACCCTCGACCAGCGCCAGGCACGTTCCGCTAAACCGGCATTATGTCCTAGTTACCGGGTGATCGCCGCCGCTTCGGCATCGCCCGCCCTGCGGGCGGTGCCGACGGCACGCGCTACCTGCCTGCGCCGTCCGCCAGCATAGTTGCCGTAACGGCACTTCTCGCGCGTTATGCCGATGCGACCGCAACCGCACGATTATGCTCGTGAACCCGCTCAGGCGATCAGAGCGGGACACCGCGGCCGGGTAGTCTCCGGCATGCGCTGCCATTCGCCGCGGCGCGCCGAGCCTAAGCGTGGCGTGGCCGCGACCTGATCTGAAAAGCTAGGAAAATGAGCCCGCAGAGCAGACTGTCCGAACCTCCCGACGGCTCGGACCGCCCTGGCTCTGCTGGCCGGCTGGTTCGCGGTATCGTGCCGCAGCCAGCCACCGCGCTCTTCGCTGAGATGCTGCGGGCGGCGAGGGAGCTGCTGGCCGTGCGCAGCCCGCTCGACGCCGAGCTCATGGTGAGCGAGCTCCTCGGCACGTGGTGGCGCCAGCGGTCGGGGACCAACGGGCGACCCCCGGCCGTTCGCCGCGCCGACGTCGAGGAACTGGTTGGCGAGGGCCTCGTTGAGTACGCCGCCGAACAAGGCAGCCCCGCCGCTCTCGCGCTGCTGTCCGGCGTCGCATGCCTCGGCACGGCCCGTCAGGCCGTCAAGGCCGAGCGGGCCGCGCTCGACCTGATGGACCGCGGCGTCGCCAGGCCGGGCTGGGCCGAGCACGCGGGCGCCGTCGCCGCGGGTGACTGCTACGTGAACACCGACGCCTACGGGGATCGCGACGAGGTGATCTGCGTATTCAGCTACGCCGGCCAGGAGGAGCACGCGCTCGTCGTGGTCGTCGACTACAACGCAGGCGGCATGATCAAGGACGGCTGGGTGACCTCGCAGGTCGACAAGCTGCTCACCTACTGCCGCCACCTCGGTCAGCCGGACCGGCCCAAGGCCACGTTCCGCCAAGTCGACCCGCCGGACGTGCGGCGGCTGCTCCAGTCAGCGCTCACCGTCACCGAGACCATCGCCGACCCACCGGTCAGCAAGTCCTTCCCGGCGTACCACGCCTTCATCAGGGCCAGGATCCGCACCCTGCCGCCGGCACCGCGGCGCGCCCGCTCCCTGGTCCCCGCGGCGGTGAGCGCCGCGAGCGCCGGCCACGAGGCGGATGGGACGGCCAGCATGCGCCACCGCGGCGGCGCCCATCCGGGGCCCGGCCCGGGCAGCGCGACCCGGGCAGCTGCGAGCACTCCGGGGCTGATCGGTCCTGGCGCATCCCGGCGGAAGGCGTGGCGCGGGGACCACCGGGCCATGCTGGTCGCCGAGTTCCTGGCCTCGGACGAGGCCGAGGACCTGTCCGATATCAGGGCGGCGAGCCGGTGCGCCGATTACATCGTGGACTACGGCTGCGACCAGGACTTCGGCCGGCCGCTGCGGGTCAGTCCGGCCAAGGCGGAGACCTTCCTCCTGGACTGGCTGCCCCGGAAGGTCATGCTGGCTCCGGCCGAGCAGCACGCGATGCCGCACGTGCTGATCGCGTGGGCACGCTGGGCTGGAGCCAAGTCGGGACTGGATATCGCGGCGATCACCAAGACCCTGGACGCCGTGTTCGACGCGATTTCCACGTTCACCAGCGTCTATCGTGATCCGGCGTCGTTCGGCATCGAGCCCGGCCTGGTAGGCCGCCTGCTGCCGGACCGTGATCTCGAGGCGCTGCCGCGCCGGGCCTTCGCCTTCGGGGTCCTCGAAGGCACCTTCCGTGGCACCGACCTGAGCTCGCTTGACCCGGCGAGCCCGCTCGACCGGCGGCTGCTGCTGGCGGCCGACCACGATGCTCCGGCCGGCGGCCAGGCGAGCGACGAGCACCTCGACCAGCATGCCGCGCTGACCGAGCGGCTCTGGCGCGGCGACCCGCCGGAGCTGTGGGATGCTGCGCAGCGCCTGCTCGACCGCGGCATGCCCAGGCACGACGTGGTGCACGCGCTGATCCACGCCATCGAGTCGGCGGGCCGGGACGACCGGGCGATCAGGCTGGCCCTCGCCAGCCTGCCGGCTGACCCGCCCGGCTGACCGCCCGACTCACTCGACCGGCTGACCCGCCAGCCTGACCGGGCCTGCCGTGACGGCGAGCACCGGTGTCCGTGCGTGATCGCGTGTCAGCGCCCGATGCCGCGGTAGGCGGCCTCGACGTCATCGGCCGAGATCGTCGTCAGCTCCGCCGCGCTCGCGCGCTCACCGAGCTGGGCTACCCGCAGGTCCCGTGACGCGCAGGCCCGTTCGTACAGGGAGCGGGCGTACCTGCCGTTACCGAGCTCGTCAATCGTTCCGTGCTCGCAGGCCTGGATGAGGATCTGCGTCATGACGGGCATCGCGTCCGGGGCGAAGCTGTCCCCGGCCTGGGCCGCGAAGATCGTCGCGATCCTGACCAGCTCCTCGGGACCGTAGCTCGGGAACGCGATCCTGACGCTGAACCGTGACGCCAGGCCGGGATTTGTCCGCAGGAACCTGCTCATGTCGTCGGTGTAGCCGGCCAGCACCATGACCAGCCGATCACGGTCGTCCTCGGCCCTCTTCAGCAGCGTCGCGACGGCCTCGGCCCCGAACGCGTCACCGCCGGAGTAGCCGTCGTTGTACAGCGAGTAGGCCTCGTCGATGAACAGGACTCCGCCCAGCGCCGAGTCCACGAGCTTATTGGTCTTGATCGCCGTCGATCCGAGGTGGTCCCCGACCAGGTCGGCCCGGTGCGCCTCGACGACGCCTGGCCGCACCAGCAGGCCGAGGGCGGCGAAGATCCTGGCCAGGATTCTCGCCACCGTCGTCTTGCCGGTGCCTGGCGGTCCGGTGAAGACGAAGTGCCTGACCGGCGGCTGGCTGGTCAAGCCCTGCGCGTCGCGCAGCCTGGCCACCTTCAGCTGAGCGGCGATCTCGTGCACCTGCCGCTTGACCGGCTCGAGCCCGACCAGCGCATCCAGCTCGGCGAGCGCGCTCTCCAGGGTCGGGGTCTCGTCGTAACCCCGGTATCGCGACGTCAGCTCGCTGTAGGCCTGCTCGAGGTCGCCGCCGCCGAGCGTGATCAGGTCGGCGGGGGCCGGCTCGGAGCCGGCGCCCATCACCCGGACGTCCCTGGCCTGGCCCGCCCGCTCAAGCAGGGTGCGGACGAAGCGGCCGTTCCCCAGCTCGTCGCCGAGCCTGCGGCGCCCGACTTCCTCGAACATCCGCCAGAGCACCGAGCGTGCCTGCGTGTCGATGACCTCCCCGCGCCTGGCGACCGTGAGGTCGGCAAGCTGGAGCAGCTCGGTCGGCGAGTACCCGCTGAACTTCACCCGGATCGCGAACCGTGAGGTCAGACCGGGGTTGGAGGCCAGGAATCCCTCCATCTGCCGCTCGTACCCGGCCAGGATGATCACGAGCCGGTCGCGGTCGTCCTCCGCGCGCTTGAGCAGCGCCTGGACGGCCTCGTTGCCGAACCGGTCGTTCTGCCCGTCTCCCTCGTTCACCAGGCTGTAGGCCTCGTCGATGAACAGGACGCAGCCGAGGGCCGAGTCGATCAGCTCATTGGCCTTGATCGCCGTGGCGCCGAGGTACTCACCGACCAGGTCGGCGCGCTGCGCCTCGACCACCGTCGGCGCATCGAGCAGGCCGAACGCGTAGAAGATCTTCGCCACGATCCGTGCGACCGCGGTCTTGCCGGTCCCAGGCGGTCCAAGGAAGACGAAGTGCTGCATCGGCTTATCCGCGCCGATGCCGACCATGGCTCGCCGCCGAGCCGCCTCGATCGATGCCGCGAAGGACCTGACCTGGTCCTTCACCGCCGCTAGGCCGATCATCTCGTCCAGCTCGGCCATCGCCTCGTCGACGGTGATCAACGGCCGCTCGACCGCCGGGTAGTCCCCCTCGACGGCCACCGGTCCAGTGCTCTGGCCCGCCGCCCCGGCACGGCCGCTCCGCCCGGCAGCCATCACCCGGCCGCCGTCCGCGGTCACCGCCGGCCGGCCGGCCGGCCTGGCCGCCGGACGCTGCTGGCCGGCCGGCCCGGGCGGAGCCTGACCGCCTTGGCCGCCCGTAGGTCCAGGCCGCATCGGCCGCGTCTGGCCAGGCGACCAGGCGACGGGAACGGCCGGACCACCGCCGCGCACCTGCTGCAGCTGGCCGCGCTGACGGCTGTCCTGCCAGGCCTTGGCCAGCCGCCAGCCGAGCACGACCGCGGCGAGCAGCCACGCCAGCGCGGGGCCGATGAGCGAGTGGCCCTTGCCGACGATGCGGAACGCGGCGATCCCCGGCAGCAGCGCGAGCAGCAGCACCCACGCGACCGTCCGGCACGGCGCGAACCAGCGGCCGAGCGCGCCCGCATGGGCGACCAGGGCGGTAAGCACGGGAAGCACGAGGAGCGCGTAGTGTGCCAGGGAGTCGCCGTGGGCCTGCGTCGCCACCAGCGCGATGCCCCACATGCCCACCGAGGCGGTCGCCCACCAGTCGCGCCGGCCTGCCCAGACCGCGTAGGGAGCGAAAGCCAGCAGCGCAAGCACGACGATCGCCGTGAACGGCAGGCAGAGCACGCCGCAGGCAACCAATATGAGCGCCTTTACCGGCAAGGGCGCCGCGTCGTAGGAGTCACGGAGACGAATGAGGGTGCTGCGCACTGGCCCCTGGCCAGGCGCCGACAACGACCCGTCCGCAGGCGGCATCTCGCTCCCTTGCACCGCTACCTGTATAGCGCATGAGCGCTCGCATCAGGCGTTACACATTCAGATGAGATGGCAAAATCCGTCATCCGCGGCTCCATTCTCCCCGATCGCCGGCTTCCCGCCATGACCGGCCTCCCCGCCATGGCAGCCCTGTTACTACCCGCGGCGCGTCGTTGCGAATGGTGGGCAAAGCCGCCATGATGTCCTGGCCGGCCAGGGGCGGTTGCCGGTAATGGCGAACGGCGGATCGCCAGGAGGACGACATGGAGCGGATCGAGGCCGCACTGCTGCTGCCAGGCAGCGGCGAGCCGGTCACCGATGGCGTGGTCGTCATCGACGGGCCCGTGATCAGCTATGCCGGTCCCGCTCGCCAGGCGCCGCAGACTCCCGGCGCGGCGGTGTACAGGACCGAGACCGTGATGCCGGGGATGTGGGACTGCCACGGCCATTTCCTCGGCGTGCGCTCCCTGGACCTCGGCCAGCTTCCGCTCGAGCCGATACCACTGCGAGCCGCGCGCTGCGCTCGTGACCTGCGCAGCGCGCTCGATGCCGGCATCACCTCCGTCCGCGAGGTCGGCGGGCTCGGCGTCTACCTGGCCAGGGCCGTCGCCGAGGGCGTGCTCGAAGGTCCGGCGATCTACGCGGCCGGGTCGATACTCAGCACCACAGGCGGCCATGCGGACCTGCATTCTTACTCTTTGTCCTGGGTGACCGACTTCGGCCATCACTACGGAGAGCTGCGACTGGCCGACGGACCGGCCGAGTGCATGCGGGCGGTCAGGGAGCAGTTGCGGCGCAACGCGCGGCTGATCAAGGTGTGCGCGTCGGGCGGCGTGCTGTCCGAGATCGACGATCCCATTCACCAGCAGTTCACCGATGGCGAGCTCCGCGTCATCGTCGAGGTGGCCGGCCTGGCCGACCGGGCCGTCGCGGCGCACTGTCACGGCAAGCCGGGGATCATGGCGGCGATAGAGGCGGGCGTGCGCACCATCGAGCACGGCAGCTACCTCGACGGCGAGGCGAGCGACGCGATGCGCGAGACCGGCGCCATCCTGGTGCCGACGAGGACCATCGTCGAGGATATCCTCGCCAACCTCGGCGCCGTCCCCGGCTACGCGGCGGCTAAGCTCACCGCGCTCGCCGCCACGCACGCGGACGCGGTCTCGCTCGCCATCGAGCGGGGAGTCACGATCGCCATGGGCACCGACATCGCCGTCACCGGACCCGGCCGGCCCAACGTCTGGGGCAGCAACGGCGCCGAGGTCGTGCACCTGGTCAAGCTCGGAATGACGCCGCTGCAGGCGATCGAGGCCGCTACCGCCACCGCTCCCCTGACCCTCGGGCCCCAGGCGCCGAAGAGCGGCCGGCTCCAAGCGGGCTACGACGCCGACGTGGTCACGCTCGGGGCCGACCCGCTCGGCGACATATCGGTGCTGGCCGCGCCCGAGCACATCACCGCCGTCTGGACCGGCGGGCGGCGGGTAAAAGGTTAGAACGCTCGACCTAAAGGTCGTTCCCCGTATCACGCCAAGTGGGCCACGCTAACTGGCGTCGGCTCGCGCCCCGGCCCAGACTTGCCGCGTAGCGCGCCGTCCTCGCTCGTGCGGCTTCCTTGCCCGATAGCGGAGCGGCGTCACCGCGTTCGCGTTTGTTGACGTCATTGTGCGGAGGGGGCAACGGAAATGGTGAGGGCGTTCAGCGCGTGGCGGCGGATCGCCAGGCCGGTAATCGTCGGGACCGGCGCATGCGCGACGGCGGTCGTGCTCGCCAGCTCGGCCGCCGCCGCGCCGGCCGCGCACCGGCACCAGCCTGGCGGCCGCAGCCTGCAGACTCTCTTCACTTCGGTCCGGGTCTTCACGGCCGCCAGCGAGCACGCGGCCGTCAAGGGAAAGGTGAAGGGGAACGGCGCCGCTATCAGCGTGCTGTGCTGGACCACGGGCATGTTCTACAAGGACACGACGGTCTGGTACGAGATCTCGGCGCCTTACCCCGGGTACGTCTCGGCATTCAGCCTGGCCGCGCACTTCGCTCCGGCAGTCGGCGTGCCGCACTGCCTGTCACCAGCCTTCCGGGAGCAGTTCAACACGCTGGAGGCGAACCTGCGGATTCGTACGGCGGCCACCACCGCGGCCGCCGTCGCCGGACACCTCGGCGGCATCGGCAGCAAGGTCAAGATCGACTGCTACGTCATGGGGATGCGCGTGCTCGGGGACCCGATCTGGTATCACGCGGTCTCCCCGGCGGGTGGCTACGTCACGGGTCGGCTGCTCAACAGCGGCGGCGACCCGGTGCCCGGCGTTCCGCACTGCTGAGCCGGCCGCCCCGCCCCTGGGCTGCCGTGCGGCGGCTCAGGCCCCTTCCCCCGACTGGGCCGCCGCACGGCGCACTGCCATAATCGGGCATGTCGTCCAACCACCCGGCGGGCCTGACGGACCTGACGGATATGTCCGGCCGGGTTGCCCTCGTCACCGGCGGCACCCGCGGCATCGGCCTGACCATCGCCAGGCGACTCAGGGACGCCCGGGCCCAGGTCCTCGTCTGCGCCAGGTCGCACCGCGTCGGCGTCACCCAACCTGGTCACCTCCGTCGTCCGGCTGAACCTGCTGGCACCGTTCTTCGTCGCGCAGGCCGCCAACGCGGTCATGCAGCGGCAGGACGGCTGCGGCCTGATACTCAACATCGGCAGCGTGTCGGCGCTGCGGCCGGCACCTGGCACGGCCGCCTACGCCGCGGCCAAGGCCGGGCTGGTCGCGCTCACCCAGGCGCTGGCGATCGAGTGGGCACCCGCGGTGCGGGTCAACTGCGTCACCGCCGGACTCGTCCGCGCCGACGACACCGCCGCGCACTACGGGGACGAGCAGGCCCTGGCCGCGGTCGCCGCGACCGTGCCGCTGGGCCGGATGGCCACGCCGGACGACATCGCCGACGCCTGCCTGCTGCACACTCCGAGCCGCGTAGCAAGCGCTTGTTTGATAACCTCGGCCTCACTATACTCAGCCGCGGCGCCGACGCCATCGAAGTCGCGCGATGCCTGGCGAGATCAGCCGGGACGACTGGTAGAGGACATGAGCCGAGAGCCGGTGGGCAGGCACGAGCAGATCCTGGCCGTCGCTGCCGGGCTGTTCGCGCGCAAGGGCGTCGCGGCCACCACCGTGCGCGAGCTCGCCGACGAGGTCGGCATCTTGTCCGGGAGCCTGTACCACCACTTCGACTCGAAGGAAGCGATGGTCGACGAGATCCTCGCTCCTTACCTGGAGGACCTGCGCGAGGCCTGCGAGTCGGTGCTGAGCAGCGAGACCGACCCGCGCACGAGGCTGTGCGGCCTGGTGGTCGCGTCTCTCCGGGTCGTGGAGGCGCATCCGCACGCGACCGAGATCTACCAGTCCGACGTCAACTACCTGTCGCAGTTCGAGCGTTTCGGCTACCTCGCCGGGGCCGCCCAACAGGTCAGGAAGACCTGGCTCGGGGTGATCAGCGACGGCGTGGCACGAGGCGTGTTCCGGTCCGACCTGGATCCCGGGATTGCATACCGGCTGATGCGCGATGCGATCTGGCTGTCGGTGCGGTGGTTCCGGCCGACGCCGGACTATCCGCTGACCAGGTTCGCGCAGGAGTGCACGTCACTGTTCCTTGACGGCGTCGCGGAGCGGCGCGACGAAGCGGCGCTCAGCAGGCCCTGACCGGGACGAAGCGGCTGACCTTGCCGTGCTGGCCGCCGACCGTTCCGGCACCCGGCCGGCCGTCCGCGCGATCGAACGGCGCTTAGGATGCTCACCGCGTCATCCGGTTAAGCGCCATTTGCCCGAATCGACGCAGCCCGCCGGCCCTCGCCGCGCGACATATCACTACGTGGAGTCGATTCGCTGTCCGTTTTGCGGCTTTCGAGGAGCCACAACCAGTGATATCTGCCGACGCGGCTCAGGTGATGTCGCGATGGCCCGCCAGTTCCAGGCTGCGCCGCCAGAGTTCGGCACGGGCACCGGCGTCATACGCCTGCGCCTGGGCTCTGGCCTCGCGGGTGCGGTCGAAGAACCGGCCGGTCACGCCGTCGAGGGCAGGATCACTCACCAGCCTGCGGGTGGCGTTGACCCCGGTGTCGATGCTGTCGATGTGCTGGCCGATCTCTTCCAGCACCATCTTGGTCGGCATGTATGTGGCCGGGTGCAGGCTGTTGACCGTGACCTCGCTGGCCGGCACCCGGCCGGCTAGCTCGAAGCCGGACATGATCTGGGCGAGTTTGCTCTGGCCGTACGCGCGGGTGCCGCTGTAGCCGTGAGTGATCATGATGTCACCGAAGTCGATGGGGTGCTGGCCTATGGAGGCCACGTTGACGATGCGGGCAGGCGCGGACCGGCGCAGCAGCGGGAGAAGTTTCAGCGTGAGCAGGAACCCGGCCAGGTAGTTCACGGCGAGCCGCAACTCGTATTCATCGGCACTGGTGCGGCGGTCCCGCCCGTCGGGCATCCCGCCGCCGATGCCCGCGTTGCTGACGAACACGTCGAGCCGGTGAGTCGCGTTTTGCACGTCGCGGGCCAGCTTGCGGACCTGGGCGAGCTCGGCCAGGTCGGCGCGGACGATGCGAGGGCGGCCTACGCCGTGAGCCGTGGCTATGTCATCCGCGGTGACCTCAAGCCTGCCGACGTCACGGCCGTGCAGGATCAGGTTCACGCCGTCAGCTGCGAGCCGGTACGCGAGGGCACGGCCGAGGCCGTCGGTGGCGCCGGTGATGAAGATCGTGGGTGCTTCGGTCATGTTCGCCTCCTTGATGCGGGGTCGGGCGGGGCTGGTGGAGGGGTAGGTGGATCGGCGCCTGGCTGGTCGGGCTGGATGCGGCCGGGCGGCTCAGGCGCTGGCGCCCGGCCTGCCAGAGCGGTGACGAGTTCGTCGGCCAGCTTGCTGTCGGGGGGCACCCGGGTGGCGAGTACCCGGTACCAGATGACACCGAAGATGATGTCCGCGACCGTGCCGGGCGACACGCCGGGAGGCAGGTCGCCGCGGGCCTGGGCGCGGTCCACGATGATGCCCAGCGCGTCCCGCCGCCGCTGCAGGAATGCATTCCTGAACCGCTGCCAGAACGCTGGGTCGATCTGTGCCTGGGCCATCAGCGCGCGCAGTACCTCGATGAGCTGGGACTGGCGGCCGAGGGCGAAGCTGGCGAGCAGGAACGCCCGCAAGTCCGCGGGGTAACTGCCCTCGTCCGGGATCGGCACGTGCAGATCCGCCTTGGTGGCCAGCGCGTCGAGGACCACGTCACCCTTGGACGGCCACCAGCGGTAGATCGTCTGCTTCCCGGTGCCGGAGCGGGCGGCGATCCCTTCGATCGTCAGCCTCGCGTAGCCGATCTCGCCGGCGAGCTCATACGCCGCGGCGAGGATCGCCATTCGGCTCTGCTCGCTGCGCTTGCGGCCGGGACGCGCCGCAGTGTCCTGCCGTGGGGCGCTGCTGGCGTGTGGCGTGCTGCGCGGCCGTCCGGTGGCGGGTCGGGAAGTCACGCGGACCATGCTACGTTATAGCGAGACGAGACGTAACGGTTCGAAACAAGGAGGGCCATCATGAGCGGTCGTACCGCACTTGTCGTCGGCGGAACTCCGGCATCGGGCTGGCAACGGCCCGGCTGCTGCGGGACGCCGGCGCCACCGTCCGCATCGCAGGGCGCAGCAAGGAGCGCCTCGACAGCGTCGCATCCAGCGACCCCAATACTGGCGCAGAGTACTTATTCGGAGGGTGCGGTATTCTCCGGCCGCCGCCGGTGCTTCGCCGTCCGGTAGGCGTCTACGGCTTTCCGGGAGCTCCGCCAGATGCCATCAGCGCCCTGGACCGCATCCAGGCGGCCGCGCTGGGCTGCCTGTCGCAGCGCCGGCAGGGTAAAGTGCTCGTCCACCAGAGCGGCGAGGGGCACCAGACGGGCAGGTCCAGCGACGTTGGGCACGATGAACCGATTGAGGTTGTCATACATCGCCCGGGCGATCAGCTCGCCCAGCCCTCCGTAGTCGCCCCGATCGGCCCGTTGCATCGCCGCCAGGTAGGCGTCACGCTGCCGCTTGAAGATCACGACTGGCGGGTAGCCGAGCCGGACCAGGATGAGGTTCAGGACAAGGCGCCCGGCGCGGCCGTTCCCGTCGATAAACGGATGCACGCGCTCGAACTCGTTATGCAGCCGGGCCAGTTCCTCGACGAGCGGACGGCCAAGATCGTCCCCCGAGTGAATCTTGTCTCCCGTGATGCAGGCAGTCTCGACCCAGCGCTGTACCTGTGCTGCCACGAGCGGCCACGACGGAGGTGTCATCCCGCCGGGAAAGGGGTGGATGTCGTGTTCACGGAAGCTGCCGGGTCGTTCGCGATCAGTCGCGTCAGGGTGCGGGGCTACGTCCCAGACCGGAGTCATCGCCGTGTGGTGGATCTGGCGCACTTCAGCGATTGTGAGAAGCCTGCCGTCGTGCCAGTCACCTGGCTCCAGTGCCTGTCCGTAGACCCACTGAGCCGCGTCCGCGTATCCCCTCACCTCGTTGTATTCCTTGAGCGGCTTGGCGCCGACTGCACGACCCTCGTCTAGAAGCGCCTGGACCTGCCGCAAGACCAGAGTGTTGCCCTCCAGGGCAGTCGAGTGGTGGGCTTCCTGATGCCAGATGTCTTCCCAGATGGCCTGGGCTTCCTTCGGAGTGGGAAGGCCTCCGTATCGCTGGTTGAGCTCAGCCAGGGCCTTGTCTAGGCGGTCGTAGACGTTAGTCCGGCTCGGGCGGCCTCTGCCTACCATGACTACCTGCCCTCATCAGCGCGGCCCGGCGGGCCAGGAATTTGATACACCTACGCGATACCTAATTAAACTTATCAACTATCCGCTCGCCCCACCGCATCGATTGGCCAGTGCGGCATGAGCGGCTCCGCTCGTCACCGCAACGTCTCTATGAGTGCTGCCGGAGCCTCGGCTTGGAGGTCAGCGGCTCGCTGGCGATGTAGGAGATCCAGTCTCGTTTGGCCCGCCGAGACCAGCGTTCGGCTGTGCTGATGCCGATGCCGGTGAGGTCGGCCAGGACCGAGGCGGGTAGCTCAGCGGCAAGGGCGAGCCGGGCGGTGTTCCGGCCTGAGTGAGCGGCGATGCCGTGGCGCTGGAGCCGGACGCCGAAGAGGACGTCCACGGCGGGGCGAGCCGGGCTCTGCCCGGGGAACAGCCACGGCGCGGGAGTTCCGGGGCGGGCGAGTGTCCATCGCTGATCGTCCTGGTCACGGAGCTGGCGGGCGAGGCGGGCGAGCCGGGGCGACATCATCAGGCGGTGCGTGTCGCTGTCGAGGTAGGTGACTTCCCATTCTGTTGTAACAAATACAACATTGTTGTCGCCAGTTCGTCTGACGGGGACTACCTGGATCGGGCCGCAGGAGGTGGCGAGGCGATAAGCCTCGCCACCCCTCTTGGACCTGCGGTTATTTGATTACTCGTACGCGCTGAGACGTTGCATCTGATGCAATTCCGCTCAGTTTCAGCTGCAGCCGCTGGTGGAACCGCAGCCTTCGCAGACGTAGCAGCTGCCTGCCGGGCGCATCTTGGTCCCGCAGGTCAGGCACAGCGGAGCGTCGGCGACCCGGCCCTGGTGCGACTCGATCAGCTCGGTCGAGCTGCGCGGCGCGGCGGGCGAGTCAGCGGCGCGAGCGTGTTGCGGCTGAGGGTGTGCCTGCCGATCAGCGGCCGACGCCGGCTCTTCTCTCGGCGCGGACTGGGCCAGTTCCTCGGGGTCGACCTCGTCGCCGACGCCCGACGGGTCCTCGCCGTCCAGCACGGCCGACCGCTCGGCGACCGACAGGATGCCGAGATCGGCCCGCTGGTCGTAGGGCAGGTGGTCGAGCGCCAGCCGCCGGAAGATGTAGTCCATCACCGAGCTGACCATCCTGATGTCGGGGTCGTCGGTGATCCCGGCGGGCTCGAACCGCATGTTGGTGAACTTCGCGACGTAGGACTCCAGCGGAATCCCGTACTGGAGGCCGACCGAGATCGCGATCGAGAAGGCGTCCATCACGCCGGCCAGCGTCGAGCCCTGCTTGCCGAGCTTGAGGAACACCTCCCCCACGCCGTCGTCCGGGTAGGTCGACGCCGTCATGTAGCCCTCGGAGCCGGCCACCGAGAACCTGGTCACGGTCGCCGAGCGCTGCCTGGGCAGCCGGCGCCTGACCGGACGGACGTCGCGCGTCTCGGCCGTGCTCGCCGAACCGGCTGCCTCCGCCACCGCAGCCGACTTGTTCTTGGACACCGACAGCGGCTGGCCGACCTTGCAGTTGTCGCGGTAGATCGCCAGGGCCTTCAGGCCGAGCTTCCAGCCCTCGAAGTACACCTTCTCGATGTCCGCGATCGTGGCGCTCTCCGGCAGGTTGACAGTCTTGCTGATCGACCCGGACAGCGCGGGCTGGATGGCGGCCATCATCCTGACGTGGCCCATCGGGCTGATCGCCCGCTCCCCCATCGCGCAGTCGAACACCTCGTAGTGCTCGGTCCGCAGGCCGGGCGCGCCGACGACGTGCCCGTGCTCCGCGATGTACTCGACGATTGCCTCGGCCTGTTCCGGCTGGTAGCCCAGGTTCTTCAGGGCCCGCGGCACGGTCTGGTTGACGATCTGCATCGAGCCGCCGCCGACCAGTTTCTTGAACTTGACTAGCGCCAGGTCCGGTTCGACGCCAGTCGTGTCACAATCCATCATGAGTCCGATTGTTCCGGTTGGCGCCAATAGGCTGGCTTGGGCGTTTCTGTACCCGTTCTTCTCGCCTAGCGCCAGGCACTCCTGCCACGCCTGGCTAGCGGCGGTCAGGATCGCCCGGTCCTCGCCAGCCGGCACCGCCATCGCCTTGCCGGCCTCGGCGTGCTTGGCCATCACGCGCTTGTGCGCGGCGGCGTTCCGCGCGTACCCGTCGTACGGCCCGACGACCGCGGCCAGCTCGGCCGAGCGCCGGTACGCCGTGCCGGTCATCAGCGACGTGATCGCCGCGGCGATCGCCCGGCCGCCCTCGGAGTCGTAGGCATGCCCGGTCGCCATCAGCAGCGCGCCGAGGTTGGCGTACCCGATCCCGAGCTGGCGGTAGGCACGGGTGGTCTCGGTGATCTTCTCGGTCGGGAAGTCCGCGAAGCAGATCGAGATGTCCATCGCCGTGATGATCAGCTCGGTGATCGCCTGGAACCGTTCCACGTCGAAGCTGTCATCGTCCCGCAGGAACTTCAGCAGGTTGATGCTGGCCAGGTTGCACGACGAGTTATCTAGGTGGACATACTCGCTACACGGGTTACTAGCGGTAATACGACCCGATTCCGGGCAGGTGTGCCAGTCGTTGATCGTGTCGTCGTACTGGATCCCCGGGTCGGCGCACTCCCACGCGGCCGTGGCCATCTGGCGGAACAGGTCTTTCGCCCTGACCGTCTTGACGACCTCGCCGGTCTGCCTGGCGAGCAGGTCGAAGTCCTGGTCCGCCTCGACCGCGTGCATGAACTCGTCAGACACCCGGACGGAGTTGTTGGCGTTCTGGTACTGGACGCTGTTGATGTCCTTGCCGCCGAGGTCCATGTCGTACCCGGCGTCCCGCAGGACCCTGATCTTCTCTTCCTCGCGCGCCTTGGTGTCGATGAACTCCCCGACATCGGGGTGGTCGACGTCGAGCACGACCATCTTCGCCGCCCGCCGCGTCGCGCCGCCGGACTTGATCGTCCCGGCCGACGCGTCGGCTCCGCGCATGAACGAGACCGGCCCGCTGGCCGTGCCCCCGGAGGCGAGCAGTTCCCTGCTCGACCTGATCCTGGACAGGTTGACCCCCGCGCCTGAGCCGCCCTTGAAGATCAGGCCCTCCTCGCGGTACCAGTCGAGTATGGACTCCATCGTGTCGTCGACGGCGAGGATAAAGCACGCGGACACCTGCCATGGGGACGATGTCCCGACATTGAACCATACTGGGGAATTAAAGCTAAATATTTGATGAACAAGGGCATGCGTGAGCTCGTGCTCGAAGATCGTGGCGTCGGCTTCGGTGGCGAAGTAGCCGTGCTTGCGGCCGGCCTCGCCGTAGGTGCCGACGACGCGGTCGATGAGCTGCTTGAGGCTCCATTCCCGCTGCGGGGTGCCGACCGCGCCTCGGAAGTACTTCGTGGTCACGATGTTGGCCGCGTTCACCGACCAGAAGTCGGGGAACTCCACGCCGTGCTGCTCGAAGTTGACCGAGCCGTCGCGCCAGTTCGTCATCACGACGTCGCGGCGCTCCCAGGTCACCTCGTCATAGGGATGGGCTCCCTCGCGAGTGTTGACACGGCGGATCTGCAGACCCTTGCGTGCGCCCTTGCCGTCCTGCGCTGCCGACCCGCTCGCCGTCTCGGTCATGTCATCCCCCTTCGGAATCACCGCGGATTCCTTCTCAAGCCGTTTCCGGCCCTTGTTCCGGATACTTGTCATCAGCCGTCCCGCTGTAACCGGCCAGTTACGTACCGTCCTTGCCTGCCGAGTGCCATGCGACCGTCTTGCCCGCATCGCGCGTCTCATCCGTGTCACCTGTCCGGTCCGCGCCGCCCCGCGCGCCGTCGAGTCCGGCCACGGCCGGCCGCCGCTTCTCCTCGCGCTTGGCCCGCAGCGCCGCGATCTCGGCCTCGAAGTCATCGAGCGACTCGAACCCGCGGTACACCGACGCGAACCTGAGATACGCGACCTCGTCGAGCGCACGGAGCGGACCGAGAATGGCCAGGCCAACCTCGTGCGAGGGGACCTCGCCGAGCCCGCGTGACCTGATCACGTCCTGGACCTGCTGAGCCAGGATCGCCAGCTGGTCTTCGGTGACCGGCCTGCCCTGGCAGGCCCGGCGGACGCCGGTGACGATCTTCTCTCTGTTGAACGGCTCGGTCGCGCCGCTGCGCTTGCCGACCATCAGGATGACGGTCTCCTGGGTAGTGAACCGGCGGCCGCACTCCGGGCACGACCTGCGCCGGCGGATCGCGGCTCCGTCCTCGGCCGTCCGGCTGTCAATCACCCTGCTGTCCGAGTGCCGGCAGTACGGGCAGTACACGCGATCACCCCCTGCCGCCCGTTGTCAAATCGCTCTTGATCACAAGTTGTAGAAGAACTACAGCTGTGTAACTACTAGATATTGTGGTCCAACGAGCCGAGAAGCGCAAGTCCATCGGCGACCTGATCGGTCGGGCTCGGCTCCGCGACCCCGCCAGGCCGGCCCGATGGCCAGGTAGCCCGCCCTGTGATCGGTCCGCGCCGACCGCGAGGTCTCTCCGACCGCCGGCGTGTCGCCGCCGGCTGGCAGCGACGCGGCGTCATCGCCGGTCACTGCCGAACCTGAACAGCGGGTACTCCGGATAGGGCACCGACCGGTCAGGCGGGCGGGCAAGCCGGTGCACCCCCACGCCCGTCAGGAACTCGGTCTCGAGGGCGTCGAACGCGACCTCCTCGAAGCCGTTGGCGGCGAGCCACGCCCGCATCTGCACGGTCACATCCGGCGGCCGGCGGTGCCGGCTCCAGATGACGGTCGCGCCGTCGGCGCACAGCGCCGCTGCGGCATCGACCGTGCGCTTGATGTCGGCGTCGCCGATGTTGCCGAAGATGCCGGACAGCAGCAGAACGTCCGCGGGCAGCACGTCGGCGAAGCTGGCGACCATGCTCGCGTCTGCCTCGCGGACCCGCACGCCGCCGAGGCCGGCAGCCGCGGCGCGCTCCCTGGCCAGCGCCGCGTTCGTGGCGTCCGCCTCGACCAGCAGCGCGCTGACGTCGTCACGGCGCGGGTGGCCGGGCAGCACGCCGAGCACGTCGTGGCCCTGGCCGGCGCACAGGCTCACCAGCCGGACCGGCCCGGCCGGAGCGCGGTCGATGGCCCGGCCAAGGTGCCAGCTGACCCGTTCAAGCCGGACGCTCAGCGACGACGAGGGATCGTCGTAGCCGCGGTGCCAGGCCACCCAGTCCTTCACCAGTCCATCCTGCCCCGGCGCGCGGACCCGGGCCAGCACCGGCTTAGCTTACGGTTAGAGCGAGTTCGTCCCCCTATGGGCGAGCCCGGACGACGAGGATGGTGCGCTGGCGGTGAGATGGGAAGGCCCGGCCGGCTACTGGGTGAGCGACGACGGTTCCCTCATCGACGTGGACAGGGTCCACGGGTGGATGAGCCGGGAGAGCTACTGGGCCGCCGGACGGCCGCGCGAGGTGATGGCCAGGTCGATCGAGCACTCGCTGGTGCTCGGCCTGTACACGTCGGCGGGCGACCAGGTGGGGTTCGCGCGCTTCGTCACCGATCGCGCGACGTTCGCCTGGCTGTGCGACGTGTTCGTGACCACCGATCACCGCGGCAACGGCACCGGGACCTTCCTGGTTCAGACGGCGGTCGAGCACCCCGACGTCGCGGGGATCAGGCAGCTTCTCATGGCCACGCCCGGCCGGAGCCTGTACCGGCGGCACGGCTTCGGCGACCTGCTGAGTCCGGACCGCTGGATGGAACGCCCGGCCCCGACGAGGCAGGCCGGCGCCCCGGAGCGCGGTTCGATTCCGGCCCAGGCTCCGGGAGAAGTTCGCGAACGGGGCTGATACCGGCCGGTGAGCGGGGCCGCGACGGGCGCGCTGGGCTGGCTGGGCAGGCTGGGGATTAAAGCCCAGATCGCGAGGTGGCCCGCTCCGCCAGGACAACCGACCGGTGCGGTCGAATCGGCGGGCCCACTTCTACGCCGAGCGCCGCGCCGCCGCTGCCGCGGCTGGCGGTCGGCTCCGCCACCTGCCGCGGAACCTCGCGGCAAGTGTGGAGGGTTCCTCGCACGGCTTCCTCAGCTCGCCGGGCCCGAGCCCCGGCCAGCGCTGCTGCACGGCGATGCCCAGCAGAACAACTTTGTCAGCATTCCGGGGGGCGCCGTGGTGATCGACGCGTGCCCGTACTTCGGCCACCCCGAGATCGACCTGTCCCCGCCGGGATACTTCGGCCCGCTCCCCGGCGACGTGGTCGACGGCTACCGCAACCTCATGCCGCTCGACCCGGCCTTCGAGAGCCGGAGAGAACTCTGGAGGCTGTTCGGCTACCTGGCGGTAGTCGCGGCCGACGGCCCGAGTGCGCTCGGCCGCCAGTTCCTCCGCCGCCTGGCAGACACCGTCCGCCGTTACTCATAAGCGCGAGGCAGGCGGCTGACCTTGGCTGCCCGGCGTCCCGCCGCCGAACGCGGCCCGCAGGCGGTCCTGCTGCTGCACGGACAGGTCAGAGCGGACAAGCTCCATCGACTCGCCTTCGAACGCCGTCGCGACCGTGTCGATCACGGCATCCGAACTCAGCAGCACGAGCGCCGAGTTCCCTGGCATCAGATCGCCCTTGACTGACTCGATCATCGACGGGTCAATGCTCCCCTTCTTCAGCTTGTGCACGAGCGACGACACCTTGCTGCCCTCGGCGGTCACGTGCTGCTGCGCCGTCGGCGCCGCCGCGTACTGCGGCCAGCGGATGACGGCGACATCCTGAACCTCGATGAGGTCCTGGGAATCGAGCTGCTTGAGCTTGAGCACCGCCTGGTCTGCCCCCTCGGTGCCGCTGAACCTCCATGCCGTGGTTGACATCGGTACCACTCCTTCCCCCTTGCCGGATCAGTTCCCCCACGGCCCGACGGCACACTCACCGCCCCGGGTGCAGGGGAGGGCGTCCCAAGAGAATGAATACATAAGTCCGGGTCCGGTAGCGTTCTCGCCGTCCAAGGAAATCTTGCCTTTGACAGGGCCGGCGATCGAGAATACTGAACTTGGTCGAAGCGAAAGCCGGTCGCTTGCCATCCTCAGCTCATCCGGTCAGAATTGGTCTTCGTGCGCCACGGCCGGGGTGAGCGACGGAAAGGAGACGAGCCGTGCTGGCATTAGTTGAAGGAGTCCTGGACTTTCTGGCTGCATTGCCCACGCACAGCAGATACCCCGACCGCGGAAGAGACCGCGCCTACACTCGTTCGTATCGGATTAGCCGCCTGGTAGTCGGATTCCTGGGCGTGCTGCTGCCGATCGTATTCATTGTCGGGGAAGCGGCCTATCTGAGGGGTGGCGTCCATGTCCGCGGGTCCCTCAGCGCGTACTATCACACATCTATGCAAGACATCTACGTGGGAGGCTTGTGCGTTATCGCGTTCCTGCTCATCACCTATATGGCGGGCGAGCCTGCGAGCTGGGACTTCTGGGCTAGCGCGATCGCAGGCCTTGCCTTGCTCGTGCTTGTCTTCTTTCCCACATCGCGGTCGGGACTGCCGGCCGACGCGCCGGCCTGCGGGAGCGTCCCCGAACCCGCCGGGTGCTCCCCCGTCGAGCAAACGCTCGGCGAGCATCCGACCGCGGTGGTACATGCCGTGTCCGCCGCGGTGTTCATCGCCTTCCTTGCCGTGATGAGCTTCCTGTTCGCGATCAGCGAAGTGCGGTCGGCGAAGGAACGCGCCGCTGCCGAAGCCAGCTCCAGGCCGGGAATGTTCCAGAAACCCTCCCTCTTCCGGATCCACAGCATCTGCGGGCTCGTGATCGTGGCCGCCGTCATCTGGGTATTCGCGGGCGCGCAGCTCGGGGAGCTCACGCCGCTCTACGTCGGAGAGGTCGCCTCGGTCTTGGCCTTCGGCGTCTCGTGGCTGTTCGCCGGCTTCTACTGCAGCGCGCCGACCAGGTCCGGCCGAGCCGCCGACTCGGAGCTCGCCTCGCAGGGCTGACGCGGCCACACCCGGCCGGTCGGCCAGGCCGGACCCGGGCGCCGGCCAGGCCGGTTCGCCGGCCGCCTGACCCGACTCGCTCAGGACCGTGCCAGAACCGCCGTCCGGATCGCCACGGCTGCCTCTTCGGCTCGCAGGTTCGTCGAGTCCACGACAAGGTCCGCGGCGCTCTGCATCCACTCCCGAGCAGTCAGGTACTGGCTGATGTGATCGAGCCTCCATTGCCTGGCCTTGAGCCGGCCTTGAGCTCTTCCTGGTCGGCAAGGATTCGCAGCGCCAGCATTTCCGGGTCGGCATGCAGGAGAACATGAAAGACACTGAGCGAGAACCGGTCGAATCTCCGCTGAAGCTCTTTCCAGTAGCTCTCGGTCAGCACCGACTGACTGGCCACCAGATGCTCACCTGTAAACTCCGCGACCGCGCGTCACGGCCGGCACCAGCGCCCGCCACCGGCCACCGGGGGGCAACTCCTGAAAGTCCGAGGACTCGTGATCCTTAAGGGCCTCCATCAGCAGGTAGCCAACCATCTCCGGGTCGAACAGCCTCGCGTTCTCCAGCATCGAGGACAGCCTCATGGCCGTGGTCGTCTTACCTACGCCGAATGTGCCATTAAGCCAAACAATAACTCTGAGATCCGTTCTTTCGCCGCCGGGCCACGGCCAGGCCACGGCCTCGCACGTTACCCGCACCACCGGGCTGGCAACATGGGTTGTGTCCGGCAGAAGGAGGGCGGGACGTGGTCACCGTTGACGACGTGCGCGCGCGGGCGCTGTCGCTGCCCCGCACCGAGGAGCACCTGATCCGCGACTACGTCAAGTTCCGGGTCGGCAGGATCGTCTATGCCACGGTTTCCCCGGACGAGACGATCCTGGGCTTCGGCTTCCCCAGGGAGGAACGCGCGGCCCTCATCGCCGCGGACCCTGACCGGTTCCTGCTCGAGCGCCTCAGCGACCAGCGGTACAACTGGATCGACGCCCGGATGACGGCCCTGAGCCCCGACGAGGCCCGCGAGTTCATCACCGACGCGTGGCGGATGGTCGTCCCCAAGCGGGTGTCGGCCGAGTTCGGTTCCTCTCAGCCTCGCGGCACCCAGAGCACCTGACCGGCCCTGATCCCGGTCGCGCTGAGCGCGTTGTCGTCGACGATCTGCTGGATGACGATGCGCGGATCGGCAGCCGGGTCAGCCTGGGCGGCAATGCTCCACAGCGTCTGCCCGGGCCGGACGACGACCCTGAGCATCGTGTGGGTCACGGGAGTTCCCGGCCGCACGCGGCCGGCTGCCTGCGCGCGGCCAGCGACCGCGAGCCAGATCAGCGCGGCGACTCCGGCAACAGCGATGACCACGAGGACGCCGACCACGATCCGCCCCCGCCTGGTCAGCCTGATCGGCCCAGGCACCGCGGCGGCATGCGCCGCACGGGTCGGCCCGCTCACCGCGAGTCCGGCCGACGCGCCGCCCGCGGGCTGTGCCGTCCTGGCCCGCGTGGACGCCGCCGACCGTGCCGGGCGGGCGGATCCGCCCCCCGGCCGTGCGGTGCTGGCCGTCGTGGATGCGGGCGGCGCCGCCGCCGGGGGACGCCGGCCAGCCGGCTCGCCCGGCGAGCCGGCGGCGCCGTCACGCTCGCTGGCACGCACGGCCCGCTCGGCCGCCGGACCGGGCTCGGCGCCTCCTGGCAGCACGGCCAGCGCCGGCCTGTGCCGCCTGGGATAGGAGGTGCGGGATCGCAGAATGGTGATGTCTGGCCTGATCCTCGCGTCGAGCTTCGCCTCGGCCGCGCTCGTGATTCCCATTGCCCGCCTCCTCGTAGCGAACGACAGTTCGATAGTATCCCTGTTCGATCAGATGAGCGTTCGATCGAACGAAGATACGATCGTGTTATACCGCAAGGGTCCGACACTTTTGCGATCGGTCGAACAGATGTTTGATCTCGCCGATCCGAACCACTACGGTCAGCCTTGACACAAGCCAGCGAACCGGAGGCCCGCATGAGCGGCGAGACAGCAGGCGGAGGGGCACGAGGACGCCGGACTGCGATCGGTGACGATCCGCCGGGGGACGCCGTAGCGCGCAGCGCAGCCGACCGGCCGCGCGGCAAGCCGGGCAGGAAACCCAGGGGCAGCGTCCCTGCGCCCGTCCCCGACCTGCCCGACCAGCCCGATCCCGATCACGTGCTGACCTGGCGGCAGCGCAGGGTACTCCAGGTCATCCGCGAGTCCGTGCAGCGCCGCGGCTATCCGCCGTCGATGCGCGAGATCGGCGAGGCGGTGGGGCTCACGAGCACCTCGAGCGTCTCGTACCAGCTGTCCACCCTGCAGAACAAGGGCTACCTGCGCCGCGACGCTGGCCGCCCGCGCACCGTCGAGGTCAGGCTGCCCGGTCACCCCGCGGTGCGGCCGGAAACCGGCCTGGACGACGACATGGCGATGGACATCACGTCGCAGGAAGCGGCGTATGTTCCGGTCGTCGGCCGGATCGCCGCGGGCGGGCCGATCCTGGCGGAGGAAGCGATCGAGGACATCTTCCCGCTCCCCAGGCAGCTGGTCGGCGAGGGAACCCTCTTCCTGCTCAAGGTGGTCGGCGATTCGATGATGAACGCCGGGATTGTGGACGGTGACTGGGTCGTGGTCCGGCAGCAACCCGTCGCGGAGAACGGCGACATCATCGCCGCCATGATCGATGGCGAGGCGACCGTGAAGACCTTCAAGCGCTCGGGCAGCCATGTCTGGCTGATGCCGCACAACCCCGCGTACACGCCGATCCCGGGCGAAGAGGCCGAGATACTCGGCCGGGTCGTGGCGGTGCTGCGCCGGGTCTGACACGCCAGGCCGACCGCCGGCAGCCGGCCTGTCCGCCAGATCGATCGTCAACGGAGCGCCCGGGCAACCGTCGGCTGGCCGGCAGATCGAACTCGCGCGACCGTGGCCAGCCCCGGCTGCTCCGCCCCGCTACTGGGCCGGGACGATATTGACCAGCTTGGGCGCGCGCACGATCACGGTCTTGATGCCGCGGCCCGCAAGCGACCGCACGACCCCGGGCGCCGCCAGCGCCAGGTCGCGCAGGTCATCCGCGCCGATGGCGGGCGGCACCTCCAGCCGGTCCCTCACCTTCCCGTTGACCTGGACCACGCAGGTGACCTGGTCCTCCACCAGCAGCTCGGGGTCGACAGCCGGCCAGCCGGCCGTCGCCACCGAAGGTTCGCGGCCCAGCAGCTCCCAGCACTCCTCCGCGGTGTACGGGGCGAACAGCGACAGCAGCACGGCCAGCGTCTCGGCGGCCTCCCGCACCGCGGGATCTGCGGCGCCCGGCCCCGAGTCGATCGCGCGGCGAGTCGCGGTCGCCAGCTCCATCAGCCGCGCGACCGCGACGTTCAGCCTGGCCGACTCGATCAGCCTGGTGACCTCGTCGATGGTCTTGTGCGTCACCTTGCGCAGGCCGATGCTTCCGCCGGCGGCCGCTGCCCCGGCGCCCAAGCCGGGGCCCGCCGAGTCCGGCGCCGCGGAGGCCAGGCCGGCCTCGGTCGCGATCCTGATCGCCCGGCCCAGGAACTTCACCGACGCCTCGGGGCGCACGTCCGCCCAGTCGATGTCGTCCTCGGGCGGGCTGGCGAACAGCATCGTCAGCCTGATCGCGTCGACACCGTGCGCGGCCAGCTGCACGCCCAGGTCGACGCCGTTGCCCAGCGACTTCGACATCGCCCTGCCCTGGTTGATGACCTGGCCCTGGTTGATCAGCCGCAGGAAGGGCTCGGTGAAGTCGACCATTCCCATGTCGTACAGCACCTTGGTGAAGAACCTGCTGTACAGCAGGTGCAGGATCGCGTGCTCGACGCCGCCGACGTACAGGTCGATCGGGCACCACCGGCGCACCGACTCCACCTGGAACGGGCCGCCGGTGTAGCCGGGCGAGCAGTACCGCAGGAAGTACCAGGAGGAGTCGACGAACGTGTCCATCGTGTCGGTGTCGCGCCGGGCCGGGCCCGCGCACTTCGGGCACTGCGTCTTCACCCAGTCGGTCGCGGCGGCCAGTGGCGAGATCCCCTGCGGCGCCAGGTCCTGGCCGCGCAAGTCGGGCAGCGTGACCGGCAGCTGGTCGTCGGGGACGGGAACCTCGCCGCACGACTCGCAGTAGACGATCGGGATCGGCGCGCCCCAGAACCGCTGCCTGGACACCAGCCAGTCGCGCAGCCGGTAGCCAACGGCGGCCCGGCCCTGCCCGTTCTCGGCCAAAATCGAGGAGATGGCCGCGATCGCTTCTGCCTTGCTCATGCCGTCCAGCGGGCCCGAGTTGACCAGGACTCCGTCGCCGGGAGTCGCCTGCCACGTCTGCGCAGGATCGGGCAGGTCGGTCTGCACCACCACCTGGACCGGCAGGCCGAACACCTTCGCGAAGTCCAGGTCGCGCTGGTCGTGGGCGGGCACGGCCATGATCGCGCCGGTGCCGTAGTCGGGCAGCACGTAGTCGGCCGCCCAGACGGGTATCCGCTCGCCGTTCACCGGGTTGACGGCCTGCCGGCCAAGGAACACCCCCGTCTTCGGCCGGTCCGCCGCCTGCCGCTCGATGTCGGTCAGCTTGCCGACCTGCGTCAGGTACGCATCCAGTTCGTCCCGCTGGCCGGGAACGCACAGCTCGGCCGCCAGCGGCGAGTCGGCCGCCACCACGAAGAACGTCGCGCCGTACAGGGTGTCCGGCCTGGTCGTGAACACGGTGACCGGCTCGTCCCTGCCCTCGATCGAGAACTGGACTTCCGCGCCCTCGCTGCGCCCGATCCAGTTGCGCTGCATCAGCAGCACGCGGTCTGGCCAGCTGCCCTCCAGCGGTTCCATGTCCGCCAGCAGCCGGTCGGCGTACTCGGTGATCTTGAAGTACCACTGGGTCAGCACCCGCCGGACGACCTCGGTGCCGCACCGCTCGCACCGTCCGTCGATCACCTGCTCGTTCGCCAGGACGGTCTGGTCCTTCGGGCACCAGTTCACGTGGCCGTCGCCGCGGTAGGCCAGGCCTCGCTCGTAGAACCGCAGGAACAGCCACTGGGTCCAGCGGTAGTACTCGGGGTCGCAGGTATGCAGGCGCCTGGTCCAGTCGAAGGACAGCGCGTACCGGCGGAACGACGCGGCCTGGACCTCGATGTTCTTGTATGTCCAGTCGGCCGGGTGCGAGTTGCCCCTGATCGCCGCGTTCTCGGCGGGCAGGCCGAAGGCGTCCCAGCCGATCGGGTGCAGCACGTTATGGCCGCGCAGGAAGTAGTAGCGCGCCATGGCATCGGCGACCGCGTATGCCTCCGCGTGTCCCATGTGCAGGTCGCCCGAAGGGTAGGGGAACATGTCGAGCACATAGGTCCGCGGCCGGGTATCGGCGTGATCGTCGCTGGCCAGGAACAGGTCCATCGCGTTCCACCTGGTCAGCCACTTGTCCTGGACCGACCGGGGATCCCACTTGTCCTGCGGCTGGTCGGCGGCCCGCTGGTGGCCCGCGGCTGCCGCCGCCGCGTTCTCAACGGCTGTCATTGCTTCCTCGCGATGTCCTCGGACGGGGTTCGCACCCGGTCAACCTGTGGCTCCAAACAAAAAGGCCCCTCGGTCCACGAGGGGCAGCCGCGCCAACAAACCTGACGGTCGGCGCGGCTAACTAAGGAGCAGCGTGGTGGGACGCACGGAGACAGAATATCGCAGCGCGCAGCGTCCGCGCCATCTGAGCGCTGATGTCATCAGTTCGCGCTGACACGGCGACCGGGCACCGGCACGGTCGGCGTATATTGCGTTAATTCATTTACCGTCGCCATTGAGTTATCCGAGCGCGCCGGATAATCAGCCTTGACCCCGCTGGCAGGCGCACAGATAATGGCGTGTCAGCCGACGGCCTGTGAACCGCCGCTCGCGCGAGCAAATCCTCGCCCGGCGGCGACCACCTGTCATCATGGCTGGTCAGCCTGGCATTCGGGGGAGCTCCAGCGCGATCGGGTCACTGCCGGGCAGTCCGCATTCGGGGGAATGATGGATATTCAGCGTTCTGTGCTGGCATTTGCGCACGCGAAAGTGCCGGACGTCATAAATAGCCGGATGGACGGCGGATCCGGTGACGGCAGGCACCTCGGCGGGCCGACGCCATGACCGGTGTGACGGCGGCCGGCCCGCCCGAAGTTCCCGGATATTCGATCGCGGTCGTCGGGCTGGCGTGCAGGTATCCGGACGCCGATGACCCCGCCGCGCTGCTCGATCTGGTCCTGACCGGCCGGCGCGCCTTCCGCCGGATTCCGCGCGGCCGGCTCGACCTGGCCGACTACTACAGCCCGGACCCGGGCGCCGAGGATGCGACCTACAGCACGAGAGCCGCGCTGATCGAAGGCTGGCGGTTTGATACAGCCCCTTTCGGCGTCTCGGCCGCCGGGCACGCGAGCGCCGACCCGGCGCACTGGCTGGCGCTGGAGACCACGGCGCGCGCCCTGGCGGCGGCAGGCTTCCCCGGCGGCGCGGGCCTGCCTGGCGCGCGGGCGGGCGCGTACCTCGGCAGCAGCATGTCGGGCCACGGGGCGCCCGCCGCCGCGTTGCGGCTGCGCTGGCCGTACTCGCGCCGGGTGATCGCCGAGGCCCTGTCTGCCACCGGGGTGCCTGACGACGTCGCGGACCGCGTGCTCACCGCGGCCGCCAATCGCTATCTCGCCCCGTTCCCGCCGGTCACGGCCGGCACGCTCGCGGGCAGCACGCCCGCGTCGATCGTGACGGGCATCTGCGGCCAGTTCGGCCTGCGCGGCGGCGGCGTCGCCGTGGACGCGGCGGACGCGTCCTCGCTTGCGGCAACCGCGTCCGCCTGCCTGGCGCTGGCGGCGGGCGAGCTCGACGCGGCCGTGGCGGGCGGGGTCGACCTGAGGATCGACCCGCTGGATCTGGTCGGCCTGGCCAAGGCGGGCCTGCTCGCCATCGGCGACGTGCGGGTCTACGACGAGCAGCCGACCGGATTCCTGCCCGGCGAGGGCTGCGGCGTGGTACTGCTGATGCGGACGGCGGACGCGCGGGCGGCGAACCTGCCGGTGTACGCGGAGATCCTCGGCTGGGGGATCGCCGCGGGCGGCCTCGCCGGCCGGATCGGGCCAGATCCGGCCGGGCAGGCCGGGCAGGCCGGGCCCGATCCGGCCGGGCAGCTGCTGGCGATGCGCCGCGCGCACGAGATGGCCCGGGTCGACCCGGCGGACGTGCAGCTTGTCGAGGGTTGCGGAACGGGCGTCCCGGCTGGCGACCACGCCGAGCTCACCGCGCTGGCCGAATTGCGCGCGGGCGCGCGGCACGTCGCGGCGCTGGGATCGATCAGCGCCAACATCGGCAATACGCGGGCCGCCGCCGGCGCGGCCGGCCTGATCAAGACCGTGCTCGCGGTCACCAACGGGGTGCTGCCGCCGTCCACCGGCGTGCGCACGCCGCATCCGATGCTGCGGGACGGCCGGGCAGCGCTGCGCCTGCCCGTCGCGCCCGAGCCATGGCCGGCCGGCGTCAGGCACGCCGGCGTCAGCGCGATCAGCCAGGACGGCCTCGCCGTTCACCTGGTCCTGCGCGGCGAAGCCGGCCGGCCCCCGGCCGTCGGCCGCACGCCGCAGCCGCGCGCCCGCTCCATGCCGCGCGCCGTCCAGACCCGGCCCCCGGCTCCGGCGCGGTCGCGGCGGCAGGGCGGGCTGAGGGGCAGGACCTCGCCCCCGGCCCAGAACCTGACCGTGCCCGCGTTCCGGCTGCCAGTGACTCGTTCCGCCGCCGCCTACTCGGCCGGCGCCGAGCACCCCAGCGCGTACCTGCTGCGCGCGGCGGATCAGCCCGCGATGATCGCGATCCTGAACAGGATCGCGGCGATCGCGCCGTGGCTGTCCGACTCTCAGCTGCAGGATCTGGCCGTCCAGCTTTCCCACACGCCAGCCGCAGCCGACCTGGCAGCCGCAGCAGGCCCCGCGGCCGCTGGCGGTGCGACGAGCGCGGCCGCCGGGGTCAGGATCGCGCTGACCGCATCCGGCCAGGACGAGCTCGCCGGGCTGGCCAGCGAGGCAGCCAGGTTGCTGCCCGGGCTGACCAGCCCGGTGCTCGGCACGACGCCCGGCATCTTCGCCGATCCCGGCGGCGGCGGCGATCCCGCCGGCGGCGGCGGCGCGTCTGGACCCGGCCGCCGCATCGCGCTGGTCATCTCCGGTCAGCCCGACGACCTGCCCGACCTCCCGCAACGCCAGCTCAGCCGGATCCTCGCCGTGCTGCGCTGGCTGGACGAGCTCGGGGTGAACGCGAGCGCCGCCGTCGGGCACGGCATCGGCGAGCTGGCCGGCCTGGTATGGGCGGGCTGCACGACCCCGGCCGATGCCCGGATGCTGACCGCCCTGCGGTCGGCGGCGCTCGCGGCACCGCCCGGCTCGGCGCCCGGCCAGCTCGGCAGCACGATCGGCAAGTTCAGCACGTTCACGTTCCGGCCGCCCCGCCGCCGGCTGGTCTCCGGGTCGACGGGCAGCGAGGTCACCGGGCCCGCGGCGATTGCCGAGGTGCTGTGCGCCGAGCTCTTCGCGGCACGGCTGGCCACCGGCGACGCGCACCTGATTACCTGGCCCGCCCGACCACCCGGGCCAGCGCGGCCAGCCATGCCCGCCCGGCCCGCTGCCGAGAGCGAGGACGGCGGCCGAACCGACGACCAGGACCCGCTCGCGGCCGCCGTCGCCGCCGTCGCCGAGGACGCCGGGCTGCTGGTGCTGACAGGCCAGGATCAGCACCTGGCCGACGCGGTCGCGAGGCCCGGCGCGCGCGGCGGCCCCGCCGGACGCCTTCCCGCACCGCAGGCGATCTGCATCGACGGTGACCCCGCCGACGGCAGCGTCGCCCAGGCCGCCGCGGCACTGTTCGCCGCCGGAGCGCTGACCAGGCCGGAGGCGCTGTACGCCGGCCGCCCAAGCCGTCCGTTCGACATCTGGCGGGAACAGGTGTTCCTCACCCACCCGTGCGAGGCGCCGGTGCGGGAGCCGGCCAACCCGGCCCAGGGTGCCGACGAGCGCACGGCGACGCCGGACGCTGGACTGCGCGTTCCGGCGGATCCCGGCAACTCCCCGCGCGCCGCCGCCGCGGCCGGCGAGGCGAGGGCCGGCGGCCCCGCCGCCGGCGTCGGGCCGTGGGTCCGCTGCTACGTGGAACGGACCGGGCCGACGGCGCTGCCGGCAGCCGCCGACGACGACCAGCCTTGGCGGCTACACACCGGCGGGTGCGAGCCGTTGCGCCAAAAGGCAGGTGAGATTTTCCGGCATGATCCCGCCGCGAGCCGCACCCTCGCGCTGATCGGCGGCCTGGACGACGCCGCCGCACGCGAGGCGTCGGTACTGGCAGCCAGGGACGCGACCGGCACCGGCCGGCTGGTCGTGATCGGCCCCGGGCCCGGCCCGGCCGGCCTGTGGGCGACCCTGCACGCCGAGCATCCGTCCGTCGGCATCACGGTCGTGCGCGCACCGCTGACCCCGGACGGCATCGGTGCCGCGCGGCGGGTCGCCGCCGCATCGCCCGGCGAGTACCGCGAGCTGTCGGTCGGGCCGGGGGGCACCGCGGCCGAGCCGGTGCTGACCGCGCTGCCCGGTCTCGGCGGCGGCGAGTTCCCGCTCGGGCCTGACGACGTCGTCCTGCTCAGCCGCGGCAGCGGCGCCGCCGGGCTCGTCCTCGCTCAGGTGCTCGCCTGCTCGGGCGCCGCCGTGGCGGTGATCGGCCGCGACCACCCGGACCGCGACGACGCGGTTCTCGCCGGACTCGAGCAGCTGCGCGGCGCCGGGGCGATGATCGGCTACGAACTCGTCGACCTGTCCGACCACGCCGCGCTGACGGCGGCGGTGCGGCGGGTGGAGGCGCAGTTCGGCTGCGTGACCGCGATCAGTCACGCCGCCGGTTCCGTCGCGCGCAGCGCCCTGGCCGAGCTGACCCCGGCCGTGGCGGACGACCAGGTCCGCCGGAACACGGACCCGCTCGACCAGCTGGCCGCCGCCGCTCGCACGGCTGCGCGGGGCGGCACCGAGCGCTCCGGCCGGCTGCGGCTGATCATCACCTCGGGCTCGGTGATCGGCAGGTACGGCCTGGCCGGCGAGGGCATCGGAGCGCTCGTGACCGGCGCGCTCGCCGATCTTGCTCAACGGCTCGCAGCGGCTAGTCCCGGCTGCCGGGCGCTGCATGTGGACTGGCCGGCCTGGTCGAGCACCGGCCTTGGCCAGCGAGCCGATCTGGCGGAGCGGCTGGCCGGGGCGGGGTTCACGCCTCTGCCGGTCGCCGAGGGCTCCCGGCAGCTGCTCAAACTGCTCGCAACCGATGAGCTGCCCGCACGGGTAGCCGTGCACGGGCGGGTCGGCGTGCCGGCGCCGCGGCCGATCGCCGCCGCAGTCCCCGCTCCCGTCCCTAGCCCCGGCTCCGGCCCCGGCTCCGCGGATGTCAAGCCCGCGTCCACGCGGTTCGTCGAGCGGGTGCTCGTGCACTACCCCGGCGTCGAACTGATCGCCGAGGCCAGGCTGTCCCTGATCGCCGACCCCTACCTGGGCGACTACCAGGCCGACGGCGTTCCCGTGCTGCCGCCGACCATGGCGCTTGAGGCGATGGCTCAGGCCGCGTCCGTGCTGGCCGGAACTCCGCTGCGGCGAGCTGGACGGGTCTCGATGAGCGCGCCGATCGTGCTGCCCGCTGGCACCCCGGGATCGCAGACGGTGATCAGGCTCTGCGCGCTCCGCGCCGGCGACGCCGTGACCGTGCTCGTCAGGTCGGACAACAGCGGCTTCGGCGTCGAACACTGCCGCGCCGTCTTCAGCGCGGGCCAGGAGCCGGCCGACCCCCAGCCGCAGGCAGCCTCGCGATCGGCTGCCGACCCGGGCGAGCAGGCCGCCGAGGCGGCCTACGGCAGTGAGCTGTACGGGTCGGTCTACTTCCAGGCCGGCCGGTTCGGGCGGCTGGCGACCGTCCGGCTGGCCGGGTCGCGCGCGGCTATCGGGCTGGCCGACGGGGCCGACGAGCTGCCGTGGTTCGGCCTTGTCCGGCAGGCCGGGCCCGCCGACCGGCAGCACCTGGTGCTGGGCAGTGCCGGGCTGAGCGACGCGACACTTCAGCTCGTGCAGGCGTGCGTCCCGCACCGCAGGCTGATCATGGAGAGCTGCGACCATGTCGTCTTCGCCGGCCAGGAGGCCGAGGGAATGGTGACGATCCGCGCCGTCAGGCAGAACCCGGCGCCGCCGGTCCAGGCGGAGCCTGTTCCCAGGGCGAGAACGGCGCCCGGCGAGAGCGCCGCCGAGACCGCCGGGCCGGGCTGGGACGTCGACGCCACCGATGCGGCCGGGCGTAGCCTGATCACCTGGAAGGGGCTGCGGATGCGGGACGCCGGACCGCCGCCGCTGGCGGCCGGGCTGCTGCGTGTCGCTCGGCAGGAACCGGCACCGGCCGGCCCGGGCGACGCCTGAACCGCAAAGTGGATCACTGCGTGATAAAGGGGCAGCTAGCTATCATTGTGCTGAGCTGACACCAGCGAACTGAAGCGATCTCATCGGGAAGGCGGTCTGCCGTGACGACGCCAGGACCATCCCCGACGCCGACCGCCAGCAACATCGACCTGTCCCAGAACGAGTTCTGGGCCCTGTCCCTGGCCGAGCGCCACGCGGCGTTCGCTGAGTTGCGCCGCCTGGACGCTCCGGCGTTCTTCGCCAACCCCGAGACTCCGTTCACGACCGAGAACCAGGGTTACTACGCGCTGGTCAAGCACGCCGACGTGCTCGAGGCCAGCCGGCACGCCGACATCTTCTCCTCCGCCCGCGGGGCCACCAGCCTGGTCGACCTGCCGCCCGAGTTCAACGAGTACTTCGGCTCGATGATCAACATGGACGATCCGCGGCACGCGCGGCTGCGCCGGATCGTCTCCCGCGCGTTCACGCCGAAGATGATCAAGAAGTTCGAAGACGACGTGCGGCGGGCCGCGGCGGTCACCGTGGATGACCTGCTGGCCGTCGGGCCCGGCGACTTCGTGAGCCAGGTCTCGGCCCGGCTGCCGCTGAAGATCATCTGCGACATGATGGGGATCGGCGACGAGCACTTCGAGATGGTGCTGCGTAACACCAACGTCATATTGGCCGGCGGCGATCCTGAGTTCCTCAGCGAGGACATGGACACGGCGATCGCGCAGATCCTGAGCGCCGGCGCCGAACTGGCCGGACTCGTCACGAACCTCGCCGCCGAGCGCGAGGGCAACCCGGGCAACGACCTCATCGCGGCGCTGGCCACCGCCAACGTCGACGGCGAGCAGCTCACCCCGGCGGAACTGGCCTCGTTCTTCATCCTGCTCGTGGTGGCCGGCAACGAGACCACAAGGACCGCGCTCTCGCACGCGCTCGTGCTGCTCACCGACCATCCCGAACAGCGCGACCTGCTGCTCGCCGACATCGACGGCCGCATCGCAGAAGCCGTCGAGGAGATCGTCAGGTACGTCTCCCCGGTCATCTGGATGCGGCGCTCGGTGACGAGGGACGCGGTGGCCAATGGCCACCAGTTCCGCGAGGGCGACAAGTGCGCGCTGTTCTACTGGTCGGCTAACCGGGACGAGTCGGTATTCGACGAGCCGCTCCGGTTCGACATCACCCGCTCTCCGAACCCCCATGTCGGCTTCGGCGGCGCTGGCCCGCACTTCTGCCTGGGCGCGCACCTGGCCAGGCGGGAGATCTCGGTCATGCTGCGCGAGCTGTTGCAGCGGGTGCCGGGGATCCGCGCGGCGGGAGAGCCCGACCGCCTGCTATCGAGTTTCATCAACGGGATCAAGCACCTGCAGTGCGACTTCGGCTGACCGCCGTCCAGCGGCCCGCGGTCCTGACCGGGCACTCGCCAACGACATCCCACGGCTTTCCGTCATTTCGCTGCCGGAGATGCACTGTTTGTGCTTACCCACTCCGTGTGAAGTCCCGGCGGGGACGGAATTTGGCCAGGAGCGCGAGCTGGCCCCGACGGCGAGCTGGCCCCGACGGCGAGCTGGCCCCGACGGCGAGCATGCCGTGGGCGATCGGGTTCTGTCGGATTTCACATGAACCCCGCATCTTCCCTTCAGGCACATCGGGCATCCTTGGACCGCGCCGTCCGGCGGAGCGCACGCGCCGCCCAGCGCAGCACAGCAGCACGCGCCGCAAATGGCAAGTATGGGTGTCTTCCTGAACGAACATTCCCCGTCCGCCAGCCAGTGCCCTTCGTGCCCTTCGTGCCCTTCGTGCCCGGCGTGCCGGGCCACCCAGGCAGCCCGGCCAGCTCCACTTCGGTCAGCCCGTCAGCCAGCCCGTCAGCCAGTCGCTAGCGGCCCGCGATGGACCTGTCGGTCCGCCGCTCCCCTGGCGGTCCGCCGCTCCCCGGTGGCCACCATCCCGCCGGCACCTTGGCGATGTCCAGCGGTACACAGGGTGCGACCGGGCCCATTTGGTGAACGCGCTCAGTCACTAAGCCTCGGCATTCTTGTAACTAGCTGTAGTCACGCCTGCGTAACGTGTATAACTAGAACCCCAAGCGGCGCACAGCCCGGCTCCTGCCGGACCCCGGGACCGCGACGCTGGGGGTAGGGGGAAGCCGCACGTCGCGGAGGGGGACCTTCCGTCGGGGGCGTGGTGCCGCCCCGGCCTATCCGCCGGGGCATGGCACGCGCATATACGGAGGTCGCGACGAGTGGCCGGGTCATTGTCCTGCGGACGGGGCCGCACGGGGGCGTGGCGTCGTCCGCAGGACAAGATCCACCCGGAGCTACGAACATTTGTGGCTCGGACCGGTCCGGCGACACCAGCCAGGACATGACGGCGACCGGGGAGCGGCGGGCATTGCGCACGGCCCGCCCAAGCAATCCGTGCCGTGCCATCTATCCGACGCGATTCGGTCCGGAGCCGCTCGGCAGCAGGTCCCTTTGGGAACTTATGAGCGTAATGTCGCTAGCTAGGATCTCTAACCTGGCATAGTCCCCGCGCAGACACGCTGACTGAGAGGGAATGACTCCGCGATTCCATGATCGTGGTGGGTTGACTGGTCTATCCGACCCGAATCCACCACGATCAAGGAATCCGAGCCCGGAGCCCGGGCAGGGAGCGGGCGAGCCGGGGCAGTCGCCGGCCGTCCGGCGGCGCAGGCTTGCCATCCGCCGCCCGTCAGGCGGCGGTGAGCCCGATCGGGCCTTCCTCCGTCACCGCGATCGTGTGCTCGACATGCGCGGCGCGGCTCCCGTCAGCCGATCGGATGGTCCAGCCGTCGTCGTCGATCTGGTACTTGTCGCTGCCGCCCGCCATGAACCACGGCTCGATGGCCACCACGAGGCAAGCGCCCTGGCCACAACCTGCCCCGCGGCGCGGATCGCCTCGATCTCTCCCCTGGTCTTGATCTCCACCACGCCGCGTCGACCCCCTCAGGGCAGCGCGCTGATCTGGCTGGCCAGGGCGAAGTCGGCGGCCGTCAGACCACCCGCCGAGTGGGTGGACAGCGTCAGCGTGACCGTGTTCCACGAGATCGCGATGTCCGGGTGGTGGTTCGCGGCCTGGGCCAGGTGGGCCACCGCCCCGACGTACACGATGGCATCGCGGAAGTCACCGAGCTTGACCGTCCGCGTGATCGCGTCTCCCGCGCGCTCCCAGCCGGCGGCGCGGCCGAGGCCGGCCGTGATCTCGTTTTCGCTCAGCAGTGTCATCGTCCCATCCTTCCAGCAGACCCCGGCCCTGCCCAGTAAACGCCGGCCAGTAACCGCCGGCCAGTAACCGCCGGCCAGTTCTCCCGCGCCCGCGCAGCGATAGGCTAGGCCAGCACCGCGCGACCGCACCGCGCGACCGCACCGCGCGACCGCACCACGCGGCGGCGGGCGACTTCCCCGCCGTATTCGGAGCCGCAGATGCCAGATCCGCAGTCCCCGGCGCCGAGGCGCACCCCGCTGGCCGCCGTGCACCAGGACCTCGGCGCGACCATGACCGACTTCGCCGGCTGGCTGATGCCGCTGCGGTACGGCAGCGAGACGGCCGAGCACAAGGCGGTCAGGGCCGCCGCCGGGCTGTTCGACCTGTCGCACATGGGCGAGCTGCTGATCACCGGCGGCGGCGCCCCGGACGCACTGGACTACGCGCTGGTCGGGCAGGCCTCGGCGATCGCGCCAGGGCGCGCCAGGTACACGATGATCTGCGCGCCGGACGGCGGGGTCATCGACGACCTCATCGTCTACCGGCTGGCCGGCAGCGAGTACCTGGTCGTCGCCAACGCTTCCAACGCGGCGACGGTTGCGGCCGAGCTCGCCGGGCGGGTGGCCGGCCGCAGCGCCGCCGTAGCCGACCGCACCGCCGACTACGCCCTGATCGCGATCCAGGGCCCCAGGTCGGCCGGCATCCTCGCCAGGCTCACCAGCACCGACCTGGCCCAGGTCCGCTACTACGCGAGCTACCCGGCGACGGTGGGCGCGTCCGACGCGCTGCTGGCCAGGACCGGCTATACCGGCGAGGACGGATTCGAGATCTTCGTCGGCCCGCAGGACGCGGTCGGGGTCTGGCAGGCGCTGACCGAGGCCGGCGCCGGCGACGGGCTGGTTCCGGCCGGCCTGGCCGCCAGGGACTCGCTCCGCCTCGAGGCCGGAATGCCGCTGTACGGCAACGAGCTCAGCCGGGACGTCACGCCCTTCGACGCGGGCCTGGGCAGGGTCGTCAAGCTGGACAAGCCTGGCGACTTCGTCGGCCGGGCCGCACTCGCCGAGCGGGCGAGCGCCGACCAGGAACGCGAGCTCGTCGGCCTGATCGCCCAGACCAGGAGGATTCCCAGGCACGGCTACCCGGTGCTATGGGATGGTGAGCCGTGCGGGGCCGTGACCAGCGGCGCGCCGTCGCCCACCCTCGGCCGGCCGATCGCGATGGCCTACCTCACCGCGAAGGCGGCGGCGCAGGGACGATCCGCCGGCGGTGACGGCCAGGGACGGCTCGCGGTCGATGTCCGCGGCAGCGCCGAGCCCGCGGCCCTGGTGCCGCTCCCGTTCTACCGGCGGCCGGCCGGGAACTGACCGTTCCGGCGCGCGCCCGAGATTTTGGCATAACAGGACCTGCCCGTCTGACTGGCACGAGAAGGGGTGGCACTATGAGCGTTCCTGAAGAGCTGTACTACACCGCCGAGCATGAGTGGGTAGCGATCTCCGACGCGACCGCCAGGGTCGGGATCACCGACTTCGCCCAGCGGGCGCTGGGTGACGTGGTCTACGTCACGGCGCCCGCGCAAGGCTCCAGGGTGACGGCCGGCGAGCCGTGCGGCGAGGTGGAGTCGACCAAGTCGGTCAGCGACATCTTCTGCCCGGCCGACGGCGAGGTGACCGAGGTCAACCCCGAGATCGACGACGACCCCGGCCTGGTCAACTCCGATCCGTACGGCGCCGGCTGGCTGTTCAAGATCAAGCTCGACGCCGCTGACCAGTTGCCGCCAGGCCTGCTGTCGGCCACCGAGTACACCGCGCTGACCGCCGAACAGCAGTGACGCCAGCCGTCTGGTCCGACGATCTGCGCCGGCTCGACGCGGCTACCGCCGATCTTGAGCCGCCGTTCGCGGTCGTCGACCTGGCGGCCTTGCGTTCCAACGCCGCCGACATGACCCGGCGGGCAGCCGGCACGCCGATCAGGCTGGCCAGCAAGTCGGTGCGGTGCAGGCGGCTGATCGGCGACACGCTGGCGATGGACGGTTTCCGCGGCGTCCTGGCGTTCACGCTGCCCGAGGCGCTGTGGCTGGCCGACTGCCGGACCAGCGACGACATCGTGGTCGCCTACCCCACCGCCGACCAGGCGGCACTGACCAGGCTGGCCGGCCACCCGCAGGCGGCGATGGCGATCACGGTGATGGTCGACTCGGTCGAGCACCTGGACCTGGTCGCCAGGGCGGCCGCGGCCGCCGCCGATCCGCAGCCGGTCCGGGTCGCCATCGACATCGACGCCGGCTACCAGGCGCTCGGCGGGCGGCTCCGCGCGGGTGCCAGGCGCTCGCCGGTCCGCACCCCGGCGCAGGCCGCCGCGCTGGCGCGAGCCATCGTGAGCCGGCCGGGACTGCGGCTGGCGGGCCTGATGGCCTACGAGGCGCAGATCGCCGGGGTCGGCGACAACCCGCCGGGCAGGCCCGCCTACGCCAGGGCCGTCCGGGCCATGCAGCGCCGGTCGGCCGCAGAGCTTGCCAGCCGCAGAGCCGCCATCGTCGCGGCCGTGCGCGAGGTGGCTCCGATCGAGTTCGTCAACGGCGGCGGGACCGGATCGATCGCGGCGACGGCCGCCGAGCCCGCGGTCACCGAGATCGGCGCCGGGTCCGGGCTGTACCAGCCGGGGCTGTTCGACGCGTACCGCTCGTTCTCCGGGCGGCCGGCCGCGCTGTTCGCGCTGCCGGTCGTCCGCCGCGCCGGCCCTGGCGTGGTGACCGTGCTCGGCGGCGGCTACCTGGCGTCGGGGCCGAGCGACGCGGCCCGGCTGCCGCGCCCGCACCTGCCAGGCGGGCTGCGGCTGGACGGCAACGAGGGTGCCGGGGAGGTGCAGACGCCGCTGCTCGGAGCGGCGGCCGACAGCCTGCGGATCGGCGACCGGGTCTGGTTCAGGCACGCCAAGGCAGGCGAGCTGTGCGAACGGTTCAACGACCTGCACCTGGTCGACGGCGGCGCGGTCACCGCGACCGTGCCGACCTACCGGGGCGAGGGCAAAGCGTTCCTGTGACCCTCAGCCGGTGGTCAGTTCCCGCTTGCGCCGGTCGAGGAAGTCGCGCTCGGCCGGGTTGCCGGTCAGGGTCAGGGCCGCGTCGTAGGCCTGCGCGGCGTCCGCGCTGCGGCCGAGCCGCCTGAGCAGGTCGGCCCTGGCCGCGTGGAACGGGTAGTAGGAACCGAGGTCGAGGCCGTCGATGGCGGCCAGGCCGGCCCGCGGCCCGGCTACCTCGGCGAGCGCCACGGCCCGGTTGAGCGCGACCACGGGCGTCGGAGCGCAGGTCATGAGCTGGTCGTACAGCGCGAGTATCTGACGCCAGTCGGTCTGGGCGGCCGTCGGAGCGTCGCTGTGCACCGCGGCGATCGCCGCCTGGATCTGGTACGGACCCGGCTGGTTGCGGCGCAGGCAGCGCCGGACCAGGCCCTGGCCTTCCTCGATCAGCGCCCGGTCCCAGCGGGACCTGTCCTGGTCGGGCAGCAGCACGAGCGGCCTCCCTGGCGCGGTCCGCGCCGCGCGGCGCGAATGGGTCAGCAGCAGCAGCGCCAGCAGGCCGAGCACCTCGGCCTCGTCCGGCATCAGCTCGGCCAGCACGCGGGCCAGCCTGATGGCCTCGTCGCAGAGGTTCAGCCGGAGCAGGCTGTCACCGTCACTGGCCGTGTGGCCCTCGTTGAATACCAGGTAGATGACGGCGAGGACGGCGGCGAGCCGGTCGGGCAGCTCGGCGTCACCGGGAACGCGGTACGGGATGCCCGCCGCCTTGATCTTCTTCTTGGCCCGCACGAGGCGCTGGGCCATGGTGGCCTCTGGCACCAGGAACGCGCGCGCGATCTGCGGCGTCTCCAGGCCGCCGAGCAGCCGGAGGGTGAGCGCCACCTGGGCGGTGCGGGCCAGCGCGGGGTGACAGCAGGTGAAGATCAGCCGCAGCCGGTCGTCTCTCACCGGACCCACCTGCCCGGGCGGGTCGTCCTGTCCGTACAGCAGGGCGGCCTGGGCGTGCCGGTCATGGCGGGAGGCCTCCCTCCGCAACTGGTCGATGGCGCGGTTCCTGGCCGTCGTGGTGATCCACGCGCCAGGGTTCGGCGGCACGCCGGTGGCCGGCCAGCGATCGACGGCGACGGTGAAGGCCTCCTGGACCGCCTCTTCGGCGATGTCGATGTCGCCGAAGAAGCGGACCAGGGTAGCGACGCACCGGCCGTACTCGCGCCGGAAGTGACCTTCGATCGCGCCGGGACCGAGCGGCATCGGCGAGCTAGTCCTGCGAGTCATCCTGGAACGGGCGGACCTCGACCGGCGCGGCGCAGGCCTTCGTCGCCTTCGCGGCCCAGGCCAGCGCCTCGTCCAGGTCGGCGGCCTGGATCACCCAGAAGCCGCCGAGCTGCTCCTTGGTCTCGGCGAACGGGCCGTCGGTGGTCACCACCTCACCATCGCTGATCCGCACGACCGTCGCCGTCGCCGGCGGGTGCAGGCCGCCGGCGAACACCCAGGCCCCGCTGGCCTGGATCTCGGCGTTGAGGGCGTCGACGTCCTTGTAGGCCTGCTGCATCGCCTCCTGCGACGGCTGCGGCTCGCCCTCGACCATGTGCACGGCAAGCAGATACTGCTTCATGACAGTTCCCTTCGGTGTCGGCCGGCGTCCTGGCCGGCTCTCTACCCTCGCTACGAACGCGGCAGCCCAGAATCGACACACCCCGGTGCGGACGTTTGTCAGGACGGCTGCTGGAGCCTGGCCTCGGGCGCGGTGGGCTCGAACAGCTCGACCGGATTGCCCGAGGGATCCTCGACCAGGATCTGCTTCCCGCCGACGCCCGTGACGATCTCGTTGCGGAATCTGGCCCCGCTGGCGCGCAGCCGGTCCACCGTGGCCGCCAGGTCGGGCACCTCGATCGAGAACCTGTTCCAGCCGCCCGGCTGCGGCATCGTGCCGTCAGGCATCGCCTGGCCGCCGCCAGGGCCGCCGCCTGGCGCGCTCAGCGCCAGGCGCAGGTCGCCTCGGGACAGCATCGCGAACGTCGGCGCGGGATGCATGATCTCCGCGAAGCCGAGGTTCTCGCAGTAGAAGGCGATCGCCGCGTCGACGTCGTTGACGATGTACCGGATGCTGACCGTGGCCATTTCCGTGACCTCCCAGGGTGCGCGTCGTTGCCACTTCCTATCGTCGGTCAGCACCATCCTCGCAGCAGCCTCCGGTCGCCGGTCAGCACCGCCTCCCCGGCGGCCTGCCCGGCGGCGGTCCCGGCGGCGGTCCCGGCGGCGGTCCCGGCGGCGCGATGGTGACAACTGGCCAGAATCACGACAGGCTAGTGCTCTGATCATCAAATCGGAGCCGAGGGACAGGACCAGATGGCCGACCTGCTGACTCTGTACGCGTCAACCCAGCCCGACAAGCCGGCCGTCATCGATGACAAGGCCAGCGCGGGCATCGTCACGTGGACTTACGCGCAGCTCGAGGCCGAGGCCAACCGGCTGGCCAACGCTCTCGCTTCGCTAGGCGTCGGGCGCGGCGAGAAGGTCATCTGGTGCGGGCCGAACTCCCCGCAGGTCGTCGCGGTGATGAATGCCACCAGGAAGATCGGCGCCGTCGCCGTGCCGCTGAACTACCGGCTGACGCCCGAGGAGGCACAGTACATCGTCGTGCACTCCGAGGCCTGCGCCGCCTACGTCGATGCCGAATACTCCCATCTGTTCGCGACGCCCGCCGGCGAGCGGCTCGGCAACCTGCGGCAGGTGATGGTCTTCGGCGGCAGCGCGCCGGCGAGCATGCTGGGCGACGACATCGTCGCGAACGCGTCCGCCGAGCCCCCCGGCGCCGAGGAGCCGGAGGGCGGCGGCGCGACGATGATCTACACGTCAGGGACGACAGGTAAGCCGAAGGGTGCCTACCGCAACATGACGGACCAGAGCACGGCGGTCGCCCTGATCGGCTTCATCGGCTACACCCCCGACGACGTCTACCTCACCTCGGGCCCGCTGTACCACAGCGGCCCTGGCGCCTTCATGAGCGTCGGTCTCGCCCTCGGCCAGACGATCATCCTGCAGCGCAAGTTCGACCCGGAGGACTGGCTCCGCCTGGTGGATACCTACAAGGTCAGCTCGACGTTCTCGGCACCGCCGCTGATCCGGCTGGTGTGCGCGCTGCCGGCCGAGGTCAAGGCCCGCTACGACCGCTCGTCGATGAAGCGGATGCTGGCCAACGCCGCGCCGTGGAGCTTCGCGCTGAAGCAGGCCTACGTGGCCGACTTCCCCGCCGACTCGCTGTGGGAGGTCTACGGCTCCACCGAGCTCGGCGTCAACTGCGTGCTGGAGCCCAAGGACCAGATGCGCAAGCCGGGCTCATGCGGCAAGCCCGCTCCTGGCGTCGAGATCAGGCTGCTCGACGCGGCCGGCGACGAGGTGACCGGCACCGGGCCCGACCATGCCGGGGAGCTCTTCGTCCGTTCGACCGGGGTCTTCGACGAGTACTACAAGCAACCGGACAGCTACGAGGCGGGCCGGCACGGCGAGTTCCACACCGTCGGCGACATCGCCTACGCCGACGACGAGGGCTACCTGTACATCTGCGACCGCAAGAGCGACATGATCATCTCGGGCGGCATGAACATCTACCCGGCCGAGATCGAGGCGGCGCTCGAGCAGCATCCGCAGGTCTTCGACGTGGCCGTCTTCGGCATCCCGTCGCAGGAGTGGGGAGAGCAGGTGCACGCCGCGGTGGTGCCCGCGCCAGGAGCCTCGCTGTCCGAGGCCGACGTCATGTCCTTCGCCCGCCAGCACCTCGCCGGGTACAAGTCGCCGCGTTCGGTGTCGTTCATGGCCGAGCTGCCGAGGACGGGATCGGGCAAGCTGCTCAAGCGCCGGCTGCGGGCACCGTACTGGGCCGGGCACGCCACCAAGGTCGGCTGAAGCCCGCAGCGAACCGCGGACGGCCTCACGCCGTCCCGTCCTGCTGGTCATCGGCCCGCACGTCAGCCACTGGCACGTCAGCCGCTGGCACGTCAGCCGCTGGCACGTCAGCCGCTGGCACGTCACTGCGCTGCTCGTCGCCCGGCCGGCCCTCACCGGGCTGGCCTATCCCGTCCTGACGGAGCAGGCCGGCCAGACGCTGCACGTCGTGACCGAGCTTGCGAACGGTCTCGGCCAGCGACGACAGGTCAGGGTGCGTGACCGCCCATTCCTCCTGGCGGGACTCCTTCTCGGCGTGCAGTTCGATCTCCCGGTCCCGCAGTCTGGCGGCCTGCTCGTAATCCTGAGCGTCGGCAGCGGCGTGCTTGCTGCCGACCACCTCGTCGATTTCCTGGTCGAGCTCGCTGACATCGGCCCCCGCGCCGACGCGCTGCTCAACGGCGGCCAGGCGAGACTCGATCGCCGTCAGCCGGGCGCGGAAACCCGACATCAGCGCACGTTCCCTCCGGCCAGTCAACCGGGACAGCCGCCCTGCCTGGGCGGCGACCTCGGCCCCGGCACCGGAATCGTGCAGCTGTCGTATAATCTGCTGCCGCACCCGGTTCAGGTCGGCGCCCAGCCGGACGAGCACCTGAGCGGCGACGCCCTCGCCCTCGCGAATCAGCCCGAGCAGTATGTGCTCGGTGCCGATGTAGTTGTGGCCAAGCTGGAGCGCCTCGCGCAGCGACAGCTCAAGCACCTTCTTGGCCCGCGGAGTGAACGGGATGTGGCCGGACGGAGCCTGCTGGCCCTGCCCGATGATCTCCTCGACCTGCTGGCGCACGGCTTCCAGGCTGATGCCAAGCGACTCAAGAGCCTTGGCCGCGACGCCCTCGCCCTCGCGAATCAGCCCGAGCAGCAAGTGCTCGGTACCGATGTAGTTGTGGTTCAGCATCCTGGCCTCTTCCTGAGCCAGAACCACCACGCTGCGGGCCCGATCCGTAAAGCGCTCGAACATCTCCGACCACCATCTCTTGCGGGCGCGCGCACGCGTCATCGCCCGGGGCCGGTCGCCAGCCAGATCTCCCGAGGCGGGAGACACCACGCCCGTTCCCATCCCAGGATAGGCAGCATTCGAAGCGCGCCAACCACGCGGAAATGGCACGGCCGGCCGCGAAGCGGCTCGCCCGGCTCGGAGCCGCGCACACACCGGCGGCCGGGCCTCAGAGCGGCCTGCCGCGGTCTCAGCCGCGGCGGCGGCCCCAGAACCGGTAGATCCCGAAGCCGGTCGCCGCGAGCGCCACGGCCAGGGCCGAGAGCTGAACCTGCGGCTTGGCAAGTTGCTCGGCCGCCTGCTCGCGCAGGCGGCGCGCGTTGCTCGCCGGGCTGACCCGGTCGGCCAGCGAGTCGATCGTGCGCGCGAGGTTCTGCCTGGTGCGCTCGATCTCGGCGACAATCTCGTCGGAGTCGCGCCTGGCGACCTTCCCGTTCCCGGCCGCCGCGCCGCTCACCGCCACCGTGCCGCGCCGCCGCGGCTGGCCCTCCTGGTCGGCCATGTCACGCACTCCTTCCCCGGCCGGAGCACGCTGTCCAAGCCTGGTTCCAGTGTCCCAGGCGAGCGAGCAATCCGCACGCCCGCCCCGCGGGTTCCTGTTCCGTCCCGGCTAACACGCCTCGACCGACGCCGGGCGGGCGCGACACCGGCCAGGCGGCGGTTCCGGCGCGATACCGGAACCGCCGCCTGCCCGTAGCCGCAGAGCCTAGCCGCCGGCCGCCAGCGTGTGCGCGGCACCGAGCAGGTCGTCGCACGAGGTGAGCTGCGACGAGGTTCCGTGGATCGTCACGTTGCCGAACGCCACCGCCTCGAGTTCGCCCTTTATCGAGGCGGTCAGATGGTCTCTGGCCCCCTCGAGCGTGCTCAGGACATGGTCGGCATGCTGATAAGTCGTGTCGCCCGCGGAGTTGCTCTCGATCGCCGCGGTCGACGCGATCAGCGTGTCGGTCCCGAACTCGCCCACGCTGGAGTTGAGCTGCTTGTAGCAGGCTCCCAGCTGCGCCACCCCTGGCTGGGAGAGCGCGCTGTTCGGGTCGGTGAGTACCTGGCTGATGACCCGGCCGTCGTGCTCGTAGTCGTCGCGGAGCCCGGTCAGGTAAATCATTGTCGGCCGGACGTCGGTCTCGTCGATCCAGGTGCCCGTGGTGCCGCTGCCGGGCACGGTGACCTGGCCGCTGTCCGGACCGGCCGAGTTCGGGCCGTGGGCCGGCTGCGGGCCGTCCACGCCGAGGTTCTTCACGCCGGGCCCGACGATGCCGAGCCAGTTCGTGTCGATGTCCGCGGAGTAGTCACCGTGGTTGTAGGCGAACCTGGTGTTCTGGGTCACGCACGGCGAGCAGGACGGCGAGCCCGAGGACAGGAAGTAGTCCGGCCTCGCGAACATCGCGAACGTGGGGGTCCGAGCCGGATCCGCGTTGACCATGTGCAGGATCGCTTCCTCGGTCGGATCGGCCAGGTAGTTGGTGATCGGCTGCGTGGTGCCGGTGTACGGGTTCACCGCCGTCAGCCCGCCGGCATCCCGCTCGAGCGTCCGGACCGCCGGCGCGGTCGGCCCCGGGTTCCCGGTCACGTAGAACTCCGGCGCGCTGTCGTTCTCCAGCGTGAACGGCGTCGTGTTGCCCTTCTCCGTGGCGAGCAGCCCGGTCAGGTTGCCCGCCAGCTCGCCGAAGCTGCCCGCGGGGTAGGTGCACAGCGTGTCGGGAGTGACCGTGGTGCCGCTGACCGTCGCGCCGTCGCAGTTGGCCGGGGTCGGCTCGATCGCGCGCCCGACATTGGCGCCCGCCACGTGGTCACCCTCGTCCGAGGTGATCACGAACAGCGAGTTCTGCGGCGTGATGCCGTCCGCGGCCAGGCGCTGGAAGAACGCCGCGAAGGCCTGGTTGTAGTACTGGGCCTGGGCGATGTAACACGCACTGCCCGGTCCCAGCGCGGGTGGCGCCCCGACGCAGGCCGACAGCCCGGGGATACCCTCATTGCCGTGAATATCGGCGATGTAGCCATTCACCACGGGCAGCCCGGCTTCCAGCATGTCCGACATGTAGGCCAGCGTCTGGGAGGCATTGATGGGACCGAACCCGGGGAATCCCGGATGGTTGCTCAGGAACGCGCCGTCGATCTCATTCCCGTTCAGGTCGACCAGGTTGCCCGCATCATTCGTCACCGCGAACCCGTTATGCGTGAGGTCTGGGGTTCCGGCGCCGAGCTGCGGAGCGACGTACCTGTGGCCGAACAGCGCCTGGAAGCCGTTGTAGCCGCCTGGCTCATTCGGGAGCAGGTCGTCGACCGCGGTCGGGCTCGGGGTGGTCTGCCCGAACTTGACGGCCTGTGCGGTGGAGCAGAACTGGCTGCCGGCATCCTTGGCGCAGTGCACGCCGATGCCCACGTAGTCAGCGACCTCGGCGTCCTTGAATCTGTCGCCGTCCGCGGTCAGCTGGGCGACCTCGGGAGAGCCCGCGCCGAACACCTCGGGCAGGTCGACAGCCGTGTTCTCCAGTTCCTGGTTGGCCGTCGCGACCTCGCCGACGTCGCAGCCGGACCTGGTGTATGGCACCCAAGGAGCCGGGGTGATCGTGTCAGGCGCGGGCGGGTTCTTGGCCGTCGCCGGCGGAGCCGATGCGTACACCATCGACGGGTTGGTGTCATGGCCCGCGGTCGGGGAGCTGGCCGTGTCGAAGACCGGGTCCGTCCAGTAGGCGAACGAGCCGGCTGGGTCGGTCGTGCCGGTCGGGTTGAAGGTGCGGTAGCTGTTCGAGACCGGCATGCCCTGGCGGTCGCCGTACAGGCCGGTGGCGGTCGTCAGGATGTCATCGGCGGTATGCGCGATCAGCGGCGTGTGGTTGTTCGACATCCACGTGCCGTTGTTCTGGACGTACTGCAGCAGGCTCGGCATCATCTGCAGGTCGGAAGGGACGTTGGGGTTGTCGCGGAAGAAGTGCACGTTGTCGAAGACGAGCTGGATAACGTGCTTGACGCCATTGCCCAGCGTGCACCCGTTCGACGGATCGCCGGACGCCGCGGCGGCGCGCGCCTGGCCGGTTCGCGCCGCGAACGCCATCCCCGGCGACACGGCGCCGGCCAGCGCCAGCACGCTCACGGCGGCGGCGCTGGCGACAGCGACCGCCCTGGCCGAGACACGCCCTCGGACGTGATGTTCCAGCTTGTGCATCCGATCCTCCTCGTGTGCCGCATTCCGGCAGCGGCGCCGGAGCGTCCGGCAGGTCACGCTAAAAGCCGGAATCAAACTCGAAGCGACCAAACTCGAAGCGACGGGTATGCGAAGTCCGCACCAATCCTTGTGCACCCTTCCCTCCGACATCCTGTCTTTAACGGGCGATACAGGCAATGCCGAATTCTCGACATCTCCGCCCGCACCGGAACCGCAGCCCTCTGATCAGCGCCGATGACGTCCTATGCGGGCAGATATGATCGCCGGGTGGCGGTTGACGCGGTGATCTTCGACTGGGGCGGCACGCTGACCCCGTGGCACACGATCGACCATGCCGAACTGTGGCGGGTCGTCTGCCAGCCGCACTTCCCCGACGACCACCGGGACCGCGCGGAGGCGGCGCTGGTCGCCGAGACCGAGCTCTGGGAAGTGGCCAGGACCGAGCTGCGCAGCGCCACCATCTTCGGCGTGCTCGAGCGGGCCGGAATCGAGCCGACGGACGCCATGATCGCCAGTTACCTGCGCGAGTGGGAGCCGCACACGTTCACCGACCCGGAAGGGATCGCCGTCCTGCGGCAACTGCGGGAGAGGCGGGTCAAGATCGGCGTGCTGTCGAACACGATGTGGCCGCGCAGCTGGCACGAGGACGTGTTCCGCCGCGACGGCGTGCTCGACCTGATCGACGGCGCGGTGTACTCGAGCGAGATCGACTGGACC